>Ga0228536_1001447_pt1 | contig 22228 bp, 25 predicted proteins | sample SJ1Smetagenome_FD_168611 | JGI IMG/M metagenome (GOLD analysis project Ga0228536, IMG submission 168611) | Enriched culture of PCE-dechlorinating microbial communities from Ithaca, New York, USA - SJ1.S | ecosystem: Engineered > Modeled > Simulated communities (microbial... > Unclassified...
ATGAAATGATTTGAGTTGATATGTTCCCGAGAACTATAAAATCGTTGATATGTTTCCAAATACCGTGAAAGCGCTAAAAAACAGTTGACCTGTTCCCAAGAACGCTGACATCAATAATGGCAACTCCGGCCAGCCTGGTGGCTTTAACGTAGCATCAATTGCATACTATATAGATATGCATTTGATGCTGTCCGAACGTGCTTCTTGAATGCTTATCAACAATACAAATTGCATGCTTTCCAAGCACGAAAAAGGAGCACTCCATGCGAATTTCCGTTAAAGGGCGATATTCACTTGCTGCGATGACCATACTGGCGCAAAAACATCAAAGCGGCGAGCAATTAACTGTTCTCAGCATTTCAAAAAAGCTCGGTATTTCAAAAATATACCTGGAGCAGGTCTTTTCCTTGCTCAAACGCGGCCAGTTAGTCACCTCTGTAAAAGGTTCCCAGGGTGGCTACCTGCTCACCCGGCTTCCCCAGGAGATCACGATCTTTGAGATCCTGGCTTCGGTCGAACAGTCGCTATTTGAAAAGACTGAGGCAACGATCACTGAAAAAGCTGAACCACTCGAATTGGCTATGCAGACTGCTGTCTTTGAACCTCTGGACGAAGCCGTCAAATTATCACTATCGAGGCTGACCCTGCAAGACCTGGTCACCGAAGCTGAAAAAAACCAACTCAGCCAGTCCTACATGTATTTTCTCTAATTGATCATCACGAACATTAATTAATGATCACGGCCTCCAAAAAGCATTCCGAGATTGCAGGTTGCGACTCATTATGATATTATTCCCATTAATCATATAGGTATTGTTTGACAAGAGAATATTGATGTCTCAACCAGAAGTTTCCCAGCTCAATAAAACGCAATCCTTGCACAGACTGCAATCCGTATTAAACGGCTATGGATCCGTGATCATCGCCTATTCGGGTGGCGTCGATAGTACCTTCCTCTGCAAATTCGCTTATGAAACGCTTGGTGACAAGGCAGTGGCCTTGACCGCCCGATCGTCCACCTACCCGACTCGGGAACTTGAAGCCGCACGCAGTATCGCCAGGCAAATCGGGATACGCCATCTTGAAATTGATTCGGAAGAATTGGACATCCCCGGGTTTGCGCAAAACGACCGAAACCGCTGCTTTTACTGCAAACAGGAACTTTTTCCCAAACTGCTTGGTCTGGCCACGGAGTTGGACTTGAAAGCGGTGCTTGAGGGCTCCAATCTCGATGACAATGGAGATTACCGACCGGGATTAAAAGCAGCCGAAGCCCTCGGGATCAAAAGCCCGTTGCGTCAGGCCGGTTTCGATAAACAGCTGATCCGCGAAATTTCCCGCGATTTGAATCTATCGACCTGGGATAAGCCATCCTTTGCCTGTCAATCGTCACGTTTTCCCTATGGTGAGTCAATCAATTCTGAGAAGCTCCGACAAGTCGAACAAGCTGAACAATTCCTGTTTGACCGTGGCTTCACCCAGGTGCGCGTCCGCCATCATGGTCAGGTGGCTAGGATCGAAATACTGACTCAGGAAATACCGCGGTTGCTGGACCAAGGACTGGAAATTGAACTGTATAGCTATTTCAAGTCACTGGGATTTATGTACACCACCCTGGATCTTGCTGGATATCGGACAGGCAGCATGAACGATGCCATCGTCACATCGATTTAGCTTCACAGTGAGGTCCAATTTGCATGCCATTTTAAACAAATATATATACGATGTTTACAGGGTAAAGACGTAATGAAAGAAATTCTCATCCCTTTTCTGCGAGCCAGTCAGCTTGGCATCATCACGTTAATCAGCCTGTCTTTTGTGCTGCAAACTCATTGGCAAATCGAGCTGCTGCTGTTAATCGTGCTTGGCTGGCTTGTTGTTCGGCTCAAAGCCAACCTTTTTGTCATCCTGGCCAAGCCATTTCTCAAGATTTGGGCGGCCAAGTCCGGCACAGAAGCACGTGAGCTTACCCGATTCTACAACACACAGGCTGTCATTTCCCTCTGTCTTTCGATAGGTTTGCTGACTGGCGGCCATGTTCTGGCAGGACTTTTCATCGCCGACATCCAGGCAAGCGTGGCTTCAATCGCCATCTGTGGATTTTGCCTCGACTGATTACTATACTTCTAGTTCAACCATCTGGTCAGCAGTAAGGTCTTAAACTGGTGAATCCTCACATTTAATTGCCATCCGCAGTTCATTACCACGAAAAGGCCCTTGCACGACAATCTTTTGCTGGGGCTATACTTTTGTCTGGGAATTGGCGTTTCAGTGCCGTGTTTTCTTGTCGAGTTTGTGCGCGAATGTATTGCCTGTCGCCTGGATACCCTGAACTATCAGGATCAGCAGGATGATCGTTGCAAACATCACATCGACCTGGTAGCGATGGTAGCCATAGCGGATGGCGATGTCTCCGAGGCCGCCACCACCGATTGCGCCGGCCATGGCCGAATAGCCGACCAGGGTAATCGCGGTCAAAGACAAGTCACGGATTAGGGCCGGTAAGGCTTCCGGTACCATAACTTGGAAAACGATCTGGTTCAGCGACGCCCCCATGGACAGGGACGATTCGATGACCCCGGTTGTTATTTCCTTGAGGGCACTCTCAGTCAAGCGGGCAACGAAGGGGATTGCGGCAACAACCAGCGAAACGATCGTGGCGTTGACGCCCAGGGATGTGCCGACAACCAGTCGGGTGAATGGAATCAGGGCAATCATCAGAATGATATAGGGGATCGACCGACCAACATTGATGATCCCTTCCATGATAGTGTGCAGGCTTTTGGAGGGCAGCAGAAGGCCGCGGTCGGTGACCACGACAAGGATCCCGATAGGCAGGCCGATCAAGTGAGCCAGGATTGTGGAAGCCAGGACCATCCACAGGGTCGCCTGGGTTCCCTCGACAAGCAGGCTGCCATAGTTGGCCAGGAAGGATTGCACGTAATCAAATAATGGTGTCATCGACAACCTCCGAAAGGTTCAGTAGCTGGCGAGTCAGTTCGGACTTGGAATTCTGCACCAAATCAGCCACCGGCCCATGCTCCAGGATCCGGTTCTCCGACAGGACTGCCATGTTACTGCAGATCCGGCGCACCACACTGGGCTCATGCGTGATGATGATGATGCTGACATTCAGTTTGGCATTGATATCCTTGAGCAAGCTCAGGATCGATGTCGTGGTCAGGCTGTCGAGCGCTGAGGTCGGTTCGTCACAGAGCAGGAATTCCGGATGGGTCGCCAGAGCCCGGGCGATCGAGACACGCTGTTTCTGGCCGCCGGACAGCTGGGCTGGATAAGCGGCAGCCTTGTCCTGTAATCCGACTAAAGCAAGCAATTCCTCAACCCGTATGTTGCGTTCAGCAGCAGGCATGCCATTGATGACCAGCGGGAACGCAATGTTCTGGGCAACTGTCCGCTGCATGTACAGGTTGTAGTCCTGGAAAACCATACCGAAACGACTGCGAAACGCCCGCAACTGGCGGCTGTTCAAGCGACTGATATCCAGGCCATCGACCAGGATCTCACCCGACGTCGGCTTTTCCAGAAGATTGATGCATCGAATTAAGGTGCTCTTGCCGGCACCGGACAAACCAATGATGCCAAAGATATCACCCGTTTCGATGTGCAGGCTGATCTGGTCGAGGGCTTTGACCGCCGGATTGGCACCGGTTGCCGGATAGACTTTCGTCAATTCACGAATCTCAATCATTGCAGTGAGCCCCTTCATGGGAAATCGCGGCAGACATAAGCCTGCCGCGATTAGTTTGACATGCTGACCTGGACTTCTGGCCAAGACTATTGAAGCCTTGAATCAGCCCAGGGCGATGACTGAACCTGCATATTTGGTCTTAATGAAGTCTTTGACAGCCTGCGAAGTCAACACCGCTGCCAAGGCTTTCAGTTCCGGACGGTTCTCATCGCCTTTGCGGATGACCAGGACATTGCCATACGTCTTGGCCGCCAGGGAATCGGCTGATTCGGAGGCCAGGGCATCGGCAACTTTCAGACCGGCTTCAATTGCGTAATTGCCATTGACGACACCTGCATCAACATCAGCCAGGGCCCTGGCAATCTGGGCCGCTTCTACTTCTTTGAATTTGAGTTTTTTGGGGTTTTCAACGATGTCTTTCGGCGTCACTGAGAGTGTAGCATCGGCAGGGAGCTTGATCAAGCCTTGGGCCTGCAGGAGCAACAAGGCGCGGGCTTCATTGGTTGTATCATTCGGGACGGCTATGGTGGCTCCATCTTTCAGATCCGCAAGGCTCTTGGTCTTGCCCGGATAGAGGCCCAGTGGTTCAAAGTGGACCGCCACGAGGCTGAACAAGTCGGTACCGTTCTTGCTGTTGAAGTCATTCAGATACGGCACATGCTGGAAGAAATTGGCGTCAAGTTCTTTGCTGTTCAGTGCGACATTCGGCTGGACATAGTCGGTATATTCGACGATTTCCAATTTGATGTTCTGCTTGGCAAGTTCTGCCTGGGCCACCTTCAGGATTTCGGCGTGCGGGACAGGGGTGGCACCGACTTTGAGCGTTACTGGGGCGGCTGTGGTCCCGGCCGTTGTCGTCTCAGCTTCAGCGGCAGCGGCCGTTGTCGTCGCAGCGGATGTTGCCGCTGTGGTAGCTGTGGTCGAGCAGGCTGCAAGACCTGCAACCAGCAGGATCAGTGTCAAGGCAAGAGCGAGATGGCGAATATGTAATTTCATGATTTCCTTCTTTCTTCCGGCAGAGCAGTGCGCCGGTGTTGATGTTTCTGGCAAACGGTAGCGGTTTCCGGCGTAACATCGCTGGGTCGTCATCAGCTGTGCGATTTTGATTGTGCGCATTGCTTTTCCTTTCTTATAATCCTATATGTTTAGTAGGATTTATTCTAGTCACCACACCTGGCTTTGTCAAGCGCGAAACAGGTTCATTTTTGATTTGTTCATGCTCCATCATCCGTCATTTTCCGTCATCTGAATTTGACGAGGGGAGTCCGATCCAATGTGATTTATTCATATATCTTAGATATGAATTGAGGACTGAGCTATGAGGATTTCTGTCAAAGGCCGCTACGCCTTGATAGCCATGCTGAAAATTGCCGAATCATACAGAAGCGGCGAAAAAATGACGGTAATCAGCGTTTCCGAGACGTTCGGGATATCAAAGATCTACCTCGAGCATGTCTTCTCACTCCTGCGTCGCGGTGGGATTGTCAGTTCGGTCAAGGGGACCCAGGGAGGTTATCACCTGACCCAGTTACCCAACCAGTTTACCGTCATGCAGATTTTGGCGGCCGTTGAAAAAACACTGTTCGAGACTACTGAAGGAACCGTCTCCGCACAAGTACCGGAAATCGAACTGGCCATGCGAACGACAGTTTTCGATCCGTTGAACCGTGCTGTCAACCAAGCCCTGTCGAACATCACCCTTGATGACATACTACTTGAAGTCACTAGGCAGAAATCCGACCAAGCCAGCATGTATTCAATTTGAGACAAAATCGGATTTGTAATTCCTCGTTTGTACTTCCGTCTCGAATAACGGCCAAATCCAGGGAAGTATAATAGCATCAAGTCGATTTGAAATGGCATAAATTACACTCGCAAGCCAAAAGCAAGCAGGGATTAGTTGACGTGGATAAAAAGCCATAGTATTATTTAACATATTATTCCCATGTGATTGCAAGGATTTAAATGATTTATCTTAATAATGCAGCAACCTCTTGGCCAAAGCCCGAATCTGTCTATAAGGCAGTTGATGCTTGTTTGCGCCAGGCGACGTTTAATCCCGGCCGATCCAACCAAGCGCATGCTCAGTTTGCTGGGGCATTTGTCGATGAAGCGAGATCAACCTTAGGTCGACTGATTGGTGCAGCTGCTACACAGATCATTTGGACTCGCAATGCCACTGAAGCAATCAATCTGGCTTTGAAAGGCTTGCTCAATCCAGGAGACCATGTGATCACCAGCCAAATGGAGCACCACGCTGTCTTCCGTCCTCTCCAACGACTGGTAAAACTGGGTGTTGAAGTCGAGACGATTGAAACAGATCCGGCTTCTGGTATATCTTTGTCTGCTCTTGAAAAAGCCCTGCGAGCCAATACTCGACTGGTAGTTTTATGCCATGCATCCAATGTTCTTGGAACCATCAATCCAATTGCACTTGCTGGGCTGATCACCCGGAGCAAGGGTATTCCCTTGCTTGTCGACGCTGCGCAGACTGCTGGCATATTACCGATTGATGTGAAGCAGATGAATATCTCCATGCTGGCCATGGCTGGCCATAAGTCGCTATTAGGACCCCAGGGAACGGGAGCGCTATACTTCGAGGAGGGATTGGAGCTTCGCCCACTGATAGAAGGTGGGACAGGCAGTTATGCCGAGCAGTGGGAACAACCGCTGCAAATACCGGATCGCTATGAAAGCGGTACCCTCAATCTACCAGGAATCGCTGGATTGGGAGCCGGACTCCAATTTATTGCTGACACGGGCTTGGCAAAGATCCGGTCACATGAAAATCGCCTTGTCGAACAATTTATAAACGGACTGAGCAAACACCCCCGGATCTCCATTTCGGGACCACCGCCATCCATTGAACGGGCTTCAGTTGTATCGTTTTCGATTGACGGCTGGGATCCACAGGATGTAGCAACGATCCTTGATGACACTTTTGACATCGTTGTCCGAGCAGGCCTTCATTGCGCACCCAGTGCCCATCAATTGGCAGAAACACTGCCGAAGGGTTCTGTACGCATCAGTCCGGGTTTTTTCAACACACCAGAACAGATTGAAAACGCACTTGAAGCAGTCCTTACGATTGCCAGGAGTTAACATGGATCGCTATCAACGCCAAAGTATCTTTCGCCGAATCGGCCAAGAAGGCCAGGCCAAGTTGGCACAAGCTCGAGTAGCCATTGTAGGCATCGGTGCACTTGGCACAGTAATTGCCAACGAACTGGTTAGAGCCGGCGTGGGGTTTTTACGTCTTATCGACCGGGATTGTGTGGAATACCATAACCTGCACCGTCAAATGCTATTTACGGAAAACGATGCACTCCTACAGATTCCCAAAGCCGTAGCAGCACGCCAACACCTGGTCCAGGTCAATTCGACTATTGAAATCGAAGCTATCGTTGCAGATTTCAATGGGCTTAATGCAATTTCTTTGACAGAGTCTATCGACTTGGTCCTGGATGGAACGGATAACCGGGAGACGCGTCTGCTGATTGACGAAGTATGCTTTTTCCGGCAAATCCCCTGGGTGTTCGGAGGAGTGCTCGGCAGTTCAGGTATGACCATGAACATCATCCCGGGCAAAAGTGCGTGTTATCACTGTTTGATTGGAGCCCCAAAAAACCATTTTGATGGCAATACCTGCAGTACAAGTGGGGTACTCAACATGATCACAGGTATCGTGGCCTCACTTCAGTCTGTCGAGGCTTTGAAAATCCTGCTGCAGGATCCGGATCTGCGAACTGACCTGCTATTTTGGGATATATGGAACAACCAGCACCTGACCATGGCAGTAGAACCGCGGCCTGATTGTCCACTCTGCCAGCAAAAAAAGTATTATCGGCTGAATCACGCTACTGGTGTCTTAACTCAACTCTTATGCGGTCAGGATGCCGTGCAAATCATCCCCGGAAGTAGCAAGGCTGTCAATTTTACTGAAATTGCGGAGCGTTTGAAGTCTATCTGCACCGTTAACTATAATACCTTCATGCTCACCCTGGATGATGGTGAACATCCGATCACCTTGTTTCGTGATGGACGAGCCATCATCCGCAAAGTTCGCAACGAAGGCCAGGCACTGGGGATATATACAGATTATTTTGGCCTGTAGATAAATCACATCAATGCGAATGCTGATGGTGCATATCCGAAGCGTGTTGATAGTTGTGTTCTATCGCGTCATGTGTATGATCATGACTATGCTCCTTGTCACTTGGATCAGCATGTGTGTGATTGTGATGGCTATCCCGGTGGTTATGCCGATGCTAATGTGCCATGGCTTCATGGACATGTGAGTGCAACTGCTGCTCAAATGCAGCTTAAGATGCTCCCAAGACCATCATGATCACGGCAATTACAAAGGTCAGGGTCAGTTTTTCCCGAAAATGATGACTGATAGCAAGACACCGACAAATGGTGCAATCGCATAATAGGCACTTGTCCGAGCGGCACCCAGGTCTCTCTGGGCAAGAATATAGAAATAGATGTTGAGTCCGTAAGCGACAAAGCCCAGCAAAAGCGTCAAGCCCAACATCAAGAAATCGCGCGAATATTGTTTCATGGCCTAGGCAATCAGCAGAGAGCCCAAGCAAGAGCCTAATACTTTGTTGATAACGATTTGCATAGGGTCTTTCAGCGACAGCATTCGTGTTAAATTGTTTTTGAGCTCCCAGCACAGGCAAGCAAGCGTGACAAAGATTGATCCGGCAGTCAGTTTGAAACTGCTGATATCTTCTATGGACAGGATCATGCTGACAATCGTAATTAAAGCAATGGCGAACCACATCCTGCTAATCGATTGATATTTCCGCATTTCTATCCGATCATAGAAGCTGCAGCAGTTAGTGAATCAAAGCCGTTTATATGTTAAATCAAATTCTTTATTTCGTTGTTTTTCGCCAAGAACCGATGTTGTAAATGCACACCTGCCCCCATTTGCACACTCCCCCACCGGCACCTACCCCCGAAAAACGGACAGCAAAAATGAACACTTCTAAGGATAAAATGAAGTGAGGGGTGAACATTATACGTAGTCTAGTAGTACTGGAATCCGCTTTTTATGTATTTCATGGACGGTCACAGTTATCAGTATGTGGCTATGGTGTTGGACGTTCCGCATTAAACGTTAAATCATGGCGCCTTAGATACCGCAGAAAAATGGGGATTCCGTGATGCACCGAAAGCCGATTGTGCACCATTTGATATTTAACTAATCATGCACACCCCTTCAATCATCCAACGATCCTAAAGACGTATATTGCGCGAAATGTTACGGCGCAAGCAGATTTTCGGCCGTCCGAAGCGGTATTTGTTAGCCGATTTATTGTCACGAAACCCCCGAAAACGCCTGACACGAGACATTCTCAAGCATAAAAAAATACCACCATCTGACAGAGGTGATTCTATCAATAGATGGTACTAGGGTTGATCCGGTGAGGCTAATTTTAGGTTTTTCGAAATTTTTCACTTTTCTTTTATAAACAGCCTTTTTTCATGCATTTTTCAGCCATTTTCTTTCACAAATCAGCCGAACACGTTCTAACATTGTTATTTTAGTATTTTTGTGTAATATTGAGTTTAGGCCATTTCTGATTAGGCTAATCCAATCCTTTCATCAGCTCAGGCATTCGAGAGGAAACTGATATGGATTCAAAGCCACAAGTAACTGTCATACCACCGAAGTCAAATATCTTTAGAAAAGTGGCAATTTATGCTCGTGTCAGCTCAAATTCTCACGAGCAGTTAGTTAGTCTCGCACATCAAATCTCTTATCTCACCCAATTAGTTTATCGGCGCTTCGATTGGAGTCTTGCTGATATTTACATTGATATTCAATCCGGAAGCAGCAGTTCTTCGCGCGACGAATTTCAAAGAATGCTAAGTGATTGTGCCCTGAAAAAAATCGATCAGATCATCACCAGAACTGTCAGTCGATTTGGCCGCAATACCGTTGATACTTTGGATGCGATCAATAAGTTACGCGCTTTAGGTATCGATGTTTATTTTGACAATGAGGAAATGCATTCCATGGATGGCAAAAATATCTTTCTGCTCAGCATTCTGGAAGGTGTTGCTCAAGAAGAAAATTTGGCGCGAAGTGAAAACATCAGATGGGGAATTCAGAAGAGTATCGAATCCGGTAAGTCAAAAATCTATGACCGAAAATGCTTTGGTTATATTCAGAACTGCGATGGTAGTCTGATTATCCAGGAATCAGAAGCCTCAGTAGTCAAAATGATTTTTGATTTATATCTAAGCGGATACAGTATCAATGCCATCCGAAAAGAGTTGCAAAATCAGCAAATCAAGTCGCCAACTGGTCATGAACAATGGAGTAAACGGACAGTAGACACTATGCTCCAGAACGAAAAATATACTGGCGATGTTCTTGTCATGAAAACGTATAGCGAAGGCTTTCCCAATGTCACGCGAAAAACAAATCGGGGAGAGCGCAACCAATTCATTGCTGTGGGCTCTTATCCTGCTATCATCCCAAAAGATATTTTTGAGAAGGTAGCCGCCATGCGAGAGGAGCGGAGTAATGTCACAAAGGATTCGGATGGTACCATCAGAAAACCGACACGCTACAGCATGAAAAAAGCTATGGTAGACGGCGAAAAACCGAGCGAATAACAGCTTCTTCTTGCTTAGTCTATTGTCACAAGATGATTAGGCTATTTTCACAGCACTTCTCGTCAATACAAAATGAAAATTCTTCAGCGACCAGAGATTGAAAGCTGATTCTAAATGCATTTTTTCTTTTACTCTCATTTTTGCGTTTATTCGTCATTTTTTAGCGTTTTTTTGAAAATGCACCCCTCAGACAATTTGCACCCTTTGATATTTAATCATCCGGTGCATTTTGCCAATCATCCAACGATCCTAAAGTCGCATTTTCTGCAAAATGTTACGGTGCAAGCAAATTTTCTGCCTATTTTGACCATTATAATTTATCTGCTTATTATCTCAAAAACCCAGAAAACGCCTCGTATCAGGCCTTATGAGGCATAAAAAAGCACCATAACTGACAGATGCGATTCTATCAATTTATGGTACTTTTGGTGGTGGAGATAAGGGGGATCGAACCCCTGGCCTCCGCATTGCGAACGCGGCGCTCTCCCAGCTGAGCTATATCCCCGAGTTGGGTAACATCGCTATTATAGGGGGCCGGCGGGAGGCTGTCAACCGATTTGGCGGGCGGTTCTGACTGGTGGTTATGTCTGGTTATGCCCGTTTCAAGCCTTTGCTTCCGCGGACTTGGCAGCTTCGATTTTCGCCAGCTCCTGACGCTCGAGTTCGATGAAATCGATCTTGCCGACCTTGGTGCGCGGCAGGTCATCGCGGAACTCGATTTCCTTCGGAATCGCGTAGGGGATCAGGGCCTGCTCACATTTTTGCAGGATCTGGCTGCGCAGCTGCTCGTGGTCGGCATGGGGGTTTTCCGGCACGACGAAGGCTTTGACGATCTGCATTTTGTAGGGGTGCGGGACGCCGATGGCGCAGGCCAGTCGGACGCCGGGCACGCTGGCGATGACGTCTTCGACTTGGGAGGGAAAGACGGGCACGCCGGAGACCTTGAGGATGCGCTTCATGCGCTGTTTGAAATGGAAATAGCCATCGTCATCCATGAAACCATAGTCACCGGTATGGACCCAGTCGAGGCCGTCGGCATGGATGCGGATTGTATTGGCGGTGGCAGTTTCGTCGTGGAGATAGCCGATCATCCGGGTCGGGGCATGGATGCAGAATTCGCCATCCTGGCCATTGGGGACCGTAGCCAGGGTCTGGGGGTCGATGACTTTCATCAGGACATCGGACAACGGCAGGCCGACGGTTTCGGCCCGGGCTTCGAGTTGGGGATTGACAGCGCAGACGGTGACGGTCTCGGTCAGGCCATAGCCTTCACGCAGGGAGCAGGACGCACCCCGGGCCTGGATGAAGGTGTCGAAGCGCTGCTTGAGGTCGGCAGTCAGCGTGTCGCCACCACAAAAGACGGCCTTCAGGCAGGAGAGATCGGCGTTTTTCAGGTGATGGTTCCTGAGGATCCCTTCGAACAGGGTCGGGACCGCAGCGATGAAGCTCGGTTTTTCCTTGACGATGACTTGAGCCAGGACATCGGGCGAGAACTGGGGCACCAGGATGCAGCGCATGCCATTGGCCAGCATGGTGTGCATGCCCATGCAGAGGCCAAAGCCATGGAACAGGGGCAGGATCATGACCATGGCCATGCCCTTGGGATCGAAATGCTCGTCATTGGCCTGGCCGATGATCTGCGGTCCCTGGATCGCCAGGGCATTGAAATTGAACGAGGAGAGCATGATGGTCTTCGGTTCACCGGTGGTGCCGCCGCTGTGCAGATAGACGGCGCAGGCCTTGGGGTCGATCATCCGCTCATAGGGTTTGCGGTCGGCAAAGACCTGGGACGGATCGCGCTGGCCCAGGGCGAGGAAGTCCTGCCACTGGATAGTGGTGGAGTCACTGGGGACAGGCTTGATCTTGCGACCCTTGGTCAGTTTGAAAAGGAAACGGGTCAATGGTTTCATGTCATCGGCCACGGAACAGGCGATCACTTTGCGCAGGCCAGCCTGGGCGAGCATGTCTGATTGCTTGGGCAGCAGGGCGTCGAGGATGATCAGATAATCCGACCCGGCAGTGCGCAGGAAATGGCGCAGTTCCTCCGGCGGTGACAGGGGATGGACCATGTTGCAGATCCCGCCGAGGCGGTTGACCGCATAGAAGAAGACAACAGCCTGGGGAATATTAGGCAGGCAGATCGTAGCGACCTGGCCGGGTTTGAAACCCAGGACAGTCAAGGCTTCGGCTGCTTCCTCGATTTGCTCATGCACAGCCAGATAGGTGAATGTCCGGCCGAAATAGGTCAGGGCAGGATAATCGGGAAAGCGGTTGGCCGCCTTGAGGAACAGCTCGTACAAGGTCAGGTCGGGATAGGCGAGCATGGGCTCGAACCAGGGGTCGTAATGGGCTGTCCACGGTGTCGGAATAACGGGTCGGTCAGGCGTCATAGGGTCAGCCTTTCTGCTTTTGGCCGTAATAGGCAGTCTTGCCATGTTTTCGCAAATAATGCTTGTCCAGGAGGTCACTCAGGATCGGCTGGACCTCCGGTTGGATCATCCGGGTATGCCAGGCCATCATGGCGCATTCCTCGAGGACGACGGCATTGACGACAGCTTCGTCGGCGTCGCGGCCCCAGGAATAGGGACCATGGGCGGCGACCAGAACCGCTGGCACGGTCGCAGGATCGAGCTGGCGCTCATCGAATGTCTCGAGGATGACCTTGCCGATATTGCTTTCATAGTCGGTGTGGATTTCCTCGGCGGTCAGGGGACGGGTGCAGGGGATCGCGCCGTAGAAATGGTCAGCGTGGCTGGTGCCAAACGCCGGCAGGTCCAGCTCGGCCTGGGCCCAGATCGTGGCCCAGCGGGAGCGCGTGTGCACGATGCCACCAATGTCCGGGTAGCGGCGGTACAGGGCCAGGTGAGTAGCCGTGTCGCTGCTCGGGCGATAGGTCCCACGCACGACCTTGCCCTCGAGGTCGAGGACGACGATGTGGCGGGCCAGGAGCTTTTCATAGGGGATGCCACTCGGCTTGATCGCGATCAGGCCTTGTTCACGGTCGATGGCGCTGACATTGCCCCAGGTATAGAGGACCAGCTGATGAGCTGGGAGTTCACGATTGGCAGTCAGGACTTGTTCGATCAGTCGTTCCATAATGAGTCGATCCTCCCTGATGGGTTTTCTATCCATTGGCATTACCATTATAATGAAAATACCGATGACCCGCAAAGGAGATCCCAAGATGGCCAAAGCCAAGACCCGATTTTTCTGCACCGATTGTGGCCATGAGACCAGCGGCTGGCTGGGCAAATGTCCCGGCTGTGGCGCCTGGAACACCCTCGTTGAGGAAAGGGTGGTCACCGGTTCCACCAGCACCAAGCCATCACGCCGCACGAGCTGGCTGGATGAGGGGCACATGGCGGGAGTCTCTGGGGCGGGACGCACCGAGGTCATCAATCTCGGCCAGGTCGTCGCTGACCGCAAGACGAGGCTCTCCAGCGGATTGTCCGAGCTCGACCGGGTACTGGGCGGTGGCTTTGTCCGTGGGTCCCTGATCCTGCTGGGCGGTGACCCTGGGATCGGCAAATCGACTTTGCTCCTGCAGGTTCTGGGCCTGCTGCCCCCAGAAACCAAGACGCTCTATATCTCTGGCGAAGAATCGCCGGAGCAGATCCGGCTGCGTGCCGATCGTCTGGGCACACCGGCAGAACGGGTGCAGCTGCTCGCGGCGACGGATTTTGAAACCGTCGCTGCGGCGTTGGAAAAGAACCGGCCCCAGCTGGCGATTGTCGATTCGATCCAGACCCTGTATGTCGAGGAGATCAGCTCGGCCCCGGGCAGTGTCAGCCAAGTACGGGAAGCTGCCGCCGGATTGCTGCGCCTGGCCAAGAACCTGGGCATCACGATCGTCCTGGTCGGCCATGTCACCAAGGATGGCGCAATCGCCGGACCCCGCGTGCTCGAGCATATGGTGGACACCGTCCTCTATTTCGAGGGCGAACGCCACCAGGACATCCGCATGCTGCGCGCGGTCAAGAACCGCTTTGGTGCCACGGATGAGCTGGGGCTGTTCGAAATGAGCGATTCCGGCCTGACTTGCGTCGCCAATGCCTCGGAAGCGCTGCTCAATGGCCGTCCCCTGGCGGTGCCAGGATCGGTGATCACCGCCTGTCTCGAGGGCACCCGGCCCCTGCTGGTCGAACTGCAGGCCTTGCTCAATGAAACCACCTATGCCACGCCGCTGCGCATGGCCCAGGGGATCGAGCGCAACCGCCTGTCCATGCTCCTGGCCGTCGTCGAGAAAAAACTCGGTCTCGGCCTGGGCAATCTCGATGCCTACCTCAATGTGGTCGGCGGCCTGAAAATTTCTGAAACAGCCGCGGATCTGGCCATCGTCAGCGCGGTCATTTCGAGCGTCAAAAACCGTCCGGTCAAAGCGCAGACGATCATCCTGGGAGAGATCGGACTGGCGGGCGAGGTACGGTCAGTCAGCCAGCTCGACCGCCGGATTTCCGAGGCCAGCCGATTGGGATTTGATTATTTCCTGGTCCCAGCCAGCAGCCGCGCGAGCCTTGGCAAGGTCAAGCTGCCCGACACCTGCGAGATCTATTACATCGACCGGATGACCGAAGCCCTCGATATTTTGTTTGAATGATGGAGGTAGCCCACCATGACTGGACAACCCATGCCCCCCTCAACCCCTGCAGAGCCTGTCCCCGTCTATGTGGTCATTCCTGCCGCTGGCAGTGGCAGCCGGATGGGTGCTGGCCACAACAAGCAATTTCTCGAAGTCGGAGGCTTGCCCCTGATCATCCGGACGTTGCTCGCTTTTGAGATGCATAGCCAGGTAGCAGGATACGTGGTCGTGACTGCTGCTGATGAAAGCGAGGCCATGGCTCTGCTGATCCAGCGCTTTGATCTGCGCAAGCTGGTCGCCCTGGCCGATGGCGGCGAAACCCGGCAGGCATCGGTGCTTTCCGGCTTGCGCCAGCTCCAGGTCATGCGGCCCGATGCATCTTCCAGCATGGTCCTGGTCCATGATGGCGCACGCTGCTTTGTCACGGGTGCGATCCTCGACCGCTGCATCGCTGCCATCGCCGAAAAAAGAGGTGCCTGTGGCGCTGCCGTTCCGGTCAAGGACACGATCAAGGTTGTCAGTCCGGATGGCAGGATCGAACAAACCTTGGACCGCAGCCGTCTCTTTGCGATGCAAACCCCCCAAGGTGCCTATTTCTCCCAGCTGCTATCGGCCTATGAACAGCTCGAAAAAGATGGCCGCCAAGTCACGGATGACCTGGCAGCCATGGAAGCAGTCGGCCAGCCCACCTGGCTGGTGGCTGGCGACTACACCAATATCAAGATGACCACACCGGAAGACCTGGTGATCGGTGAGGCGATCGCAGGAACGGCAAACACGTTTCAGGTTTGATCCACTCGCCGGGCCGTCAGGATGCAAAAGACCTGCAGACCGTCGCCACGGCCAAAATCGGTCAACCCCTCGCCGGTCGTCGCCGTGATTCCGATGTCACGCGGTCCGATGCCGATGATCTGTGCGATCGATTCACGTATCGAGTCGATCCAGGCTGACAGGTGGGGCCGCTTGCCCTCGATGGTCAAAGACAGGTGGGTGATATGCCAGTCACCCAGGTCCTGTAACGCACGCTCCAAGTAGGCCCGGCTGTCGGTGATCCCCTGCTCCAGGCACATCTGGTCACTGATTTTGCCGAGGATGTTGACGCCGGTCAGTCCAGACACGGCATTGGTCAGGGCATGGAGGATGACATCGGCGTCACTGTTCCCTGCCAGGCCTGTCGCTGAAGGGATCACGAAACCACCCAGAAGCAGGGGGCGTGCGAGCTCCTCAGCTGTGGCAGGACGGTTCAGGCGGTCGACAAAGCGGTGGCTGTCCTGGCCGATGGTGCTTCGATACTCGAATGCCAGCATCAGTCGTCCGTCTCCGGAGCTTCGGGCCCGGTTGATTTGCCCTGGCGGATCTCCACGCGGCGGATTTTGCCGCTGATCGTTTTCGGCAATTCGGTGACGAACTCCAGGATGCGCGGGTATTTATAGGGCGCTGTGTGCGTCTTGACATAATTTTGCAGTTCGATTTTCAGGGCCTCGCTGGCGGTATAGCCCCTGGCCAGCACGACGGTGGCCTTGACCACCTGGCCGCGGTCTGGATCCGGTACGCCGGTGATGGCGCATTCGAGGACAGCCGGGTGCTCCATGAGGACACTTTCGACTTCGAAGGGCCCGATCCGGTAGCCCGAACTTTTGATGATGTCATCAGCCCGGCCGACAAACCAGAGGTAGCCTTCTTCATCCTGCCAGGCCAGGTCACCGGTGTGGTAGACCCCGTCATGCCAGACTCGAGCGGTCAGTTCTGGATCGCGGTAATAACCACGGAACATGCCAGGCAGCGTATCCGGCTCGATCCGGATGCATATTTCGCCAGACTGGCCTGGTGCTACTTCCCTGCCCTCGTCGTCCAGCAGCACAATGTTGTAGACCGGTGAGGGCTTGCCCATCGAACCGGGTTTGGTTTTCATCCAGTAATTGGTCACCACCGCCAAGGTCATCTCGGTCTGGCCGTAACCTTCCTTGAGTTCGAGTCCGGTCGCCTTGAGAAATTGCTCATAGACTTCCGGATTGAGGGCTTCTCCAGCGATCGTGCAGTGCTGGAGGTGAGACAGGTCGTACTGGGCCAGATCCTCTTTGATCAGGAAGCGATACAGCGTCGGCGGGGCACAGAAGGTCGTGACACGGTCGTCCTGCAGCCTGGCCAGCAAGGCCTGGGGAACGAACCGGTCGTAATCGTAGACATAGACACCGGCTTCCATCAGCCACTGGCCATAGATCTTGCCCCAGGCGGATTTGGCCCAGCCAGTGTCCGCAACGGTCAGGTGCAGGCCTTCCGGATCAACCCGGTGCCAGTAGCGGGCGGTCGGGATGTGGCCGATCGGGTAGGTGAAGTCGTGGGTGACCATTTTCGGCATGCCAGTTGTGCCAGAGGTGAAGTAGAGCAGCATCCTGTCCTCGTTGCCCGGAGCTGCGTCACCCGTGGGCCGGACAAAGGTCTGGCTCTGGTCCAGGCCATCCTGGAAGGACAGCCAACCATCCCGGCTGCCATGGACCATGACCCGGACCAGTTCCTGGCCAGTCTGGCTTGCGGCTTCATCGACATGAGCGGCGATCTCTCCCTCACCGGTACAGATGACGGCCTTGATATCGGCTGCCTGGTAACGGTACGTCAGGTCCTTGACCTGCAGCTGGTTGGTCGCAGGAATCGCCACGGCACCGATTTTGTGCAAGGCCAGGATGGCGAACCAGAATTCATAATGGCGTTTCAGGATCAGCATGACGGGGTCGCCCTTTTTCAGGCCTAGCGACTGGAAAAAGGACGCAGTCCGGTCACTTTGCTCCTTTAAATCTGCAAAAGTGAAGGTTCTGGACTCCCCTGCCTCATTGCACCAGTGCATCGCCCGGCGGCCGGGTTCAGCTGCAGCGATGGCATCGACGACATCATAAGCGAAATTGAAGGGACCTGGCACTTTGAGCTGGTAGTCTGTGACGACGCCGTTGGCATCGACTGTTTCATCGAGAAAGCGCTGGTAAAGATGCAGCATGGTAATAAACTCCTGTTATTTCACGTTTCTTGTCCGATTATGATGGACTATGAGTCAAATTTAATGGGGTCGGACAACAATCGCCAGGAATTGGCAAGGCATGTTGTCGATGGCCACCATGCCATGCGGCAGGCTGGAATCATAGTAGATGGTATCGCCTTCGTTCAAGACCTCCACATGCGGGCCGATCTGGATTTTCAGGCTGCCAGAAAGAACCAGGTCCATTTCCTGGCCGATATGGGTGTTGAGTTCGATGTTGGCCGCCTCTGCCCCCGTCTCATAGGGAGCCGTAACCAGAAACGGTTCGAGTTTGCGGTCTTTGAACCGGTAAGCCAGATTCCGGTAGGAAAATCCGCGCCGGCGATCGATCGGCAAGCCTTCACCTTTTCTGACAATGGCATAGCCTTCCAGGCGCGCTGGCTCACCGGTCAAAAGTTCTGTCAGGTCGACTTTCAGGAATTCTGCCGCCTTGTACAAAAAGGAAAAACCGATGTCGATCTGGCCGCTCTCGATCTGGCGGCACAGGTCTGCGGACACGCCGGTCGCCCGGGCCAGGGATTCGACTGAGTGGCCACTGTCCTCGCGCAAAGCCCGCAAACGGGCAGCAATCTGCATAATCCGGTCATCCATGGCTCATGCCTCCTCTGGGTGGTTATATTTCTCATTTCCACTCTAACCGAACACCGGATAAAAAAAAAGGTGCGGGGCACGCACCTTTTCGCCAGATATCGGATGGTTCATGTTGTCGCTCATGGTTCGAGGTAGGTTTTGACCAGTTGGTCCAGCTGTTCCTGGCCGTTATCCCCATAGCCGATCAGCGAACGCTTGATGGCCGCATCGACCAGCATCGTGAACTGGGGTAGTTGGTTGACTTGGAAATCATTGGCCAGTTTGGATTCAACGGTCGCATCGATCCAGACGATGGCCAGCTGGCCCTGGTGATCATCTGCCAGCTGTTCGATGCGCGGGATGACCCGGGTATTGACTGGGTCCATCGGGGCATGGAAAACGAGCAGGACCGGCACCTTGGTCTGGGCAATGAACGCCGGAAAATCTTCGACCGTGCGGTAGACAATACCGGATGTTTCTTCGTCGATGCTTTCAAAGCTCAGGACACTGAGGCTGGCTCTGTCATCGATCGAACCGATGGCTGAGGATCGGCCGCAGGCGGTAAGCAGCAGCACTATCCCGATGATGACCATGATGAGCACGACTGGCGCCCATATCCGGACCAACAGCTGATACCGGTCTGGCTTCAACTGTTTCCTGATCCGAATAAGATCAGTCATGCCCAAGCCGCATCGGCAGTTCGGGCTTGTCCTGCAGGATCGATTCGATCGCTGCAATCGCACCACTCAGATAATCGTTCTCGAAGGATTCGATCTGCCCAGCATCGATTGCCTCGGTGATTTTCGGATCGAGCGGCACGCGGTCCAGCAGGGGAACGCCGAGTTCCGCTGCCGCTTCACGTGTCTTGCCAGGGCCAAAGACCTGATGCTCCAGATCGCAGGAGGGGCATTTGACAAAGCTCATGTTTTCGACAAAACCAAGCACGTTGACATTCATCATGGTCGCCATGGTGCGGGCTTTCTTGACGATCAGGGAAACGAGATCCTGGGGTGTCGAGACGACAACGATTCCGTCCAGTGGAATCGACTGGAAGACCGTCAGCGGCACGTCGCCGGTACCCGGCGGCATATCGAGAAGCAGGACATCCATCTGGTCCCAGAGCACGTCGGTATAGAATTGCTTGACCAGGCCGGAAACAATCGGACCACGCCACAGGACAGGTGCTTCCGGGTCATCGAGCATCAGGTTGATCGAAACAATCCGGATGCCAAGCTGCAGCGTTTTGGACGGGAAAATACCGCCGTCAAACCCTTGCAGGCGTTCCTCGAGGCCAAAGGCCTTGGGGATCGAAGGCCCCGTGATATCTGCATCGAGAATGCCAACCCGAAGACCTTTCCTGGCCAGATTGGCTGCCAGCAGGGTCGTCACCATCGACTTGCCCACACCACCCTTGCCACTGGCGACGCCGATGACGCTGCGGACGTGGGATAATTCATGCAGATCAGCCTGCATCGGTGCACGGTTCGTCGGGGTTCCGGTCGAACAGGAACCACCTTCTGTGGCCGATGAACAACTGGATTTGCTGGAACATGTGCTACAAGAGGACATAAAAGACACAACCTTTCTGGATTAGAAAATACCTTCCTACGTTACCACATTGCAGGCAATCAGCAAAGTGTTTTTTCTGTCATATGCTCTTTATTGTTTCCGGGCCCGGATGATCCAGTACCCGGCAGAATGTTCTATGACCTCGGCTTCCCCAAACAATTCCTTGATTTTAGCAAGTGCAGATGGTGCACCCTGCTTTTTCTGGATCACAACATACAGCAATCCGCCCGATGCCAATTTTTCCCAGGCTTCTGAAAAGAACCTGTAGACGACTGCTTTGCCAGCCCGGATCGGGGGATTGGTCAACACATAGTCCAGAGGGCCCTCCACGCCTGACAGGGCATCCGACTGAACGATCTGCAAATAGGCCACCTGATTGGTCCGGGCGTTTTTCCTGGCCAAGGTGAGGGCGCGCGAATTGACATCGCAGAGAATGACGTCCAGTGATGGGAAGGCTCGTTTCATGACAATACCGACCGGGCCATAACCGCAGCCAAGGTCTGCCAGTCTGCCATTCATTTTATGCTGGTCTTTGATGACCGTATCAATCAGCAGCCCGGTACCGTAATCCATCCGATTGCGCGAAAACACACCACTGTCGGTGGCGAATTCGAAATCAATGCCATGGATGCGTGTTTGAAACGTCCGGACCTGGCTTTCAGACTGCGGATTTTGATCATAATAATGGGCCATGGACTTCTCCTGAACATCAATTTGCAGGCGCTTGGTTTACAAGTCAGCCATCGATCGTATTTATGGAATGCGGACGATTTTTGTTCTTTTCAGCCCTGTCCAGAGCGGCCAGCCAATCAAATAGATGACCACTGTCTGGGACAGGAATATCCAGCCTACGAAAGAAGCGATCATCGCCATTGTGACAGGTTCGCCTTCACTGAGTAAAAAGGGCAGATACGTACCGACGATCAGGGCATTGAAAATGACACCGGGGAAAATGACCAGCATCTGTCGAGCAGCGTTCATGGTCGAATCTTTAACCAAAACGCGGGATAGTTTCCAGGTAACGACGGCCGAGATCAAGGTGGCCAGACTGCCCAGGATGATGTCGACAGGACCGAGGGACATCGGATTCAGTGTATTGGCCAGAAGACAGCCCAGAAAAAGGCCAGGTATGGCAGCTGGGGTCATCGCCGCCAGAACGGTCAACGCTTCTGCCAGGCGAAACTGGATCATGCCAAAAGCAAACTGGGCAAAGGGCAGGGTCAGAACAACATACGCTGCAGCAATGACCGCAGCCTGGGTCAGGAACAAGGGACTTCTCTTCATGGGATTCCTCCTGTGCTTGGGTGAAAATTGTCACCGGCTTGATTGAAGGTTAAACGGAAGGCCTGGCTCGCATGATCGCAAGGGGACACTACCGGAACCTTTGGTAATAGATACTGGTCGATTATGCCTGACATTACAGGGAATGTCCAGCCTGCCGAAAAAGGGGTTCATTGCTTTTTTCCGTGAAAAGCAATGAAAAATGCAACCTGACTTCCACTTATTGGGAAAAGCTGGAATGCTGTTGTGAAGCTTACAGCCGCAGCAGGTTGACGCCTGATCGAAAATGTTCCGAATTAGTACTCCGACATAGCGGCAGAAATTTCCGCTGCTATGTCGGAGCACTTTTGGGGAAGATCTAGGCATGATCTGGAAAAGCATCTGCTGCAGGGTTTTCGATACACATTTGATTAGTACCGGTTTGGTAGCCCGACCCCAATCGTGGAACTTTCCGTCCAAGGTGCCCGACCTGTGTCCAGTGGGGCCTGTACCTTTAGGAAATCCAGACTTGCAGTCAAAACTGGCACGAATTTTGTACAAACAACAAAAGAGCCAGTATTGCTACTGGCTCTGATGCTGGCTCCTCAAGTAGGACTCGAACCTACGACCCTGCGGTTAACAGCCGCATGCTCTACCGACTGAGCTATTGAGGAATATGATCCGGCGGAGACCTATCTTTCCGGGCCGTTACCAGCCAAGTATTGTCGGCACGAGAGAGCTTAACTGCTGTGTTCGGGATGGGAACAGGTGTGACCTCTCTGTCATATCCACCGGAAGGTGTGAGGGGGAATTTGCACCCTCAGGACTGCATAAGGGGAAGGATCTACTGAAGAATCGAGCGATTGGAGAAAGGGTA
>Ga0228536_1001448_pt1 | contig 22221 bp, 12 predicted proteins | sample SJ1Smetagenome_FD_168611 | JGI IMG/M metagenome (GOLD analysis project Ga0228536, IMG submission 168611) | Enriched culture of PCE-dechlorinating microbial communities from Ithaca, New York, USA - SJ1.S | ecosystem: Engineered > Modeled > Simulated communities (microbial... > Unclassified...
AGCCTCATAGTAATATATAACTCCGGGCAAGTCAAAAGACAGTCTGGGGTGTAAATGCGGCCTGGTCCGGTTTATTGCTTCCCTTCGCTCCCCCATTCAAAATATGGGCATCTCTTTCCAATAATGCGCTAAAAAAGCGGAGGGGGGAAGCAGAGGGGACGGTTCTTTTTGCTCGGCCTGCCGAGCAAAAAGAACCGTCCCCTCTGCTTTTTTTTATTTTTTAGCTAAGCTTTCTTTAATCCATTCATAATAAAGTCGGCATACTGTACGGACAGCAACTCCGGGTCCATTTGCCAATCTTCCATAACCAGGGGAAACCAGAAGGCGGCCAGGGTATGCAGGATGGAAAAGCTAAGCATATGTAAATCCAGGTCAGACCTGAGTTCACCCCTTTCTATCCCTTCCACCAGCAGGCTTTGCATGCGCTTCAATTTATCCTTGCGCAGGGCCATCGCCCATTCCATGAGCTCTTTGTCAGGGGCTTCCGCTTCTCCAAACAGCACCCTGGTTAATTCCCGGTTTTCTAAACAAAAGCGTATATGTGAATCGATCAAAATCTTCAGCCTTTCGGCCATAGGCATCTGATCGCTCCTTTGGACCTCCATCCGGTGCATATAAAACTGCAGGCTGTCCTCAATCATGCTCTGAAAGAGGTGCAGTTTGCTGTTAAAGTACTCGTAAATGGTTCCTTTGCCTATTCCGGCGGCCTGGGCGATTTCTTCCATACGGGTATTGTGATAACCCTTTTGGGAAAATACTTGAATGGCCGCTTCTATTATAAGCTCCCGCTTGCCTTTGCCCCTTTTACTTGCCACAGCCATACCTCCCCATCTATTCTAGATCCTGGCTTCAGGATCTGTTTAGGCTTCTGTTTCCGGTAAAGTTTCGATGGCCTCTACAGGCTTGGCTTTTCTTTCTTTTCTGGCCTTCCGGCGGGCTCTGAACTTGTCGAGCCGGTCATCCAATAGGCTGTACATCACCGGAACCAAAAGCAGGGTTACAAAAGTGGAGACGGTCAGGCCTCCTATAATGGTGATGGCCAGGGGCGCCTCCGACTCGCCGCCTTCGCCCAGGCCCAGGGCCAGGGGAAACATGGCCAGGATGGTGGCCAGCGCGGTCATCAAGATCGGCCGCAGCCTGACCCGTCCGGCTTCCATAATGGCCAGATCGCGCTCCATGCCCCGCTCACGCAATTGCTGCAAGTAGTCCACATATACTATGGCATTGGCCACCACTATACCGACCAGCATGATGATCCCGATGAAGGATGATACGTTCAAGGTCTTGCCGGTGATGAGCAGGGCCAGAATAACCCCGACAAAGGCGGTCGGAACGGAAAACATGATAATAAAGGGATTGAAGAACGACTCATAGAGCACCGCCATTACCCCGTACACCAGGACTATGGCCAGCAGCAAAGCGGTGGCCAAACTGGTGAAGCTGTCGATCATGTCCTGGTTCTGCCCGCCGTATTCAATGTTGTAGCCATTGGGCAGGATGAGCTTCTGCCCCAGCTCGGTTTTAATATCGGCCATAACCGAATTCAAATCGCGGTCCAGCAAGTCGCCTTCAATGACCACCTGACGGACTTTATCTATGCGTCTGATCTCAACCGGTCCCGGTTCCATGCGAAACTCCGCTACCTGGGAAAGCTGCACCGGCACGCCCTTGGCAGTGAGGATGTTTATGCTGCCCAGGTTCTCCAGATTGACCTCCTGATCCGGCGCGTAGAGGACGCGTACATCTACTTCTTCGCCCTCCACCCGGTAGCGGGTGGAAACCGTTCCCTGCATGGCATTTTTGACCTCGCTGGAGATCTGGCCCGGAGTCAATCCATAGACAGCGGCCCGCTGCCGGTCCACTTTGATCTGGATTTCCGGGCTTCCATCCTGCATGCTGGATCTTATTTCCCTGGTGCCGGGCACACTCTTCATAATTTCTACCGCCTGTTTGGAAAGCGCGCTTAACTGATCCAGGTCATCCCCTTTGATCTGGACGCTTATGGAAGCGGAAGAACCGGAGCTGCCGGTCATCTGGCTGGAAACGCTGACCTTGATCTTGGCACCCGGGACATCGGCCAGTCGCTGCCTTATATCTTCCGTCACCTGTTCCACACTGCGCTTGCGGTCGCTTAAGGGAACCAATTTAATCGCAATGGACGCCTTGTCACCCTGGCTGCTGCTGCCGGTAGCCAGCATGTTGCCCGTGCTGCCGACACTGGTGAATATGGTGTTAACTTCAGGAACCTCGTGGATCTTACTTTCAACCTGGCTCACCAGTTTATCGGTGTCAGCCAGCAGGCTCCCTTTGTCGGTCTCTATAGTTATGGCAATATCCCCGGAGTCCATCGAAGCCATAAATTCAGCCCCCACCAGGGGGATTACGCATATCGAGGCCACCATCAAAACAGCCACGATGGACACCACCCGGCGGCGGTGCCCCAGCGACCAGCGCAGCAGTTCCTTATACTTCTCACCCAGGCTGTCCAGCCAGCCCCCGAAACCGTCCACTATTTTGGCCAGGCGACGGCTGCCCAGGTGGCTGGGATGCATAGCCCGGTCGGTCAAGAGGCGGGAGGACATCAACGGGATGATGGTCAGGGATACAATCAGCGAACAGAATATGGCAAAGCTTACCGTCAGGGCCAGGGGTTTGAAAAGGATGCCGGCCAGCCCGTCCGCAAAAGCTATGGGGGCAAATACCGCCAAAATGGTCATGGTTGAAGCGATAACCGCGTTGCCCACCTCGGAGGCCCCGTTCAAAGCCGCTTCAATCAATCCTTCGCCTTCACTGCGATGGCGGAAGATGTTTTCAAACACCACGATGGAATCGTCTACCATTCGCCCGATACCCAGGGCCAGACCGCCCATGGTTATAACATTCAAGGTCTCATTGTTAAAATATAAAAGAATGAAGGTGGATATGATGGATATGGGAATAGCCGTAAAAACAATGACTGTGCTGCGGGCGTTGCGCAGGAACAGGTAAAGAATTAAAATGGCCAGGAGCGAGCCTTCCAGCATCATCCGCTGGGTGGAGCTGAGAGTCTGTCTGATAAAGGTGGACTGGTCATAAACCACCTTGATGTCCAGGTCTTTGCCATACTGCTGCTTGATGGCCTCCAGCTCCGCCTGGACGGATTCGCAGGCCTTGACCGTGTTGGCGCTGCTCTGCTTCATGCAGTGTATGCCTACCGCCGCTCCCCCGTCCACCCGGGTGATCTGGGTGTCGTCCTTGTACCCGTCGGTAATTTCGGCCAGGTCGGAAAGGAAAATGGTATTGCCGGTGCTGGTGGTTATGGCGACATTTTTGATGTCATCCACCGATTCGAACTGCTGCAGGTTGCGGACATAATACTCGCCGGAGCCTTCCTGCACCTTGCCGGCCGAAACATTAAAGTTTTCCGCGGCCAGGACCTGGTTGATCTGCCCCAGACTCAAACCGTAGTTCTCCAACCGGGTGCGGTTTATCTTTACCTTGACCTCCCGCTCCAGTCCCCCGGTAATGTAAACCGATGCGATCTCCGGCACCCGGCTCAGGCGCGGTTCGATCACGTCATCGGCAAAGGACTGCAGTTGGGCCAGGGTCATGTCCTGGCCGCTGATGCCGATCTGGATGATAGGCATCATGGTGGGGTCCATTTTATATACGGTGGGCTTATCCGCCCCGGAAGGCAGGTACTGTTCCACCATGCTGGTCTTTTCACGGATATCATTCACCGCCGTGTCCATATTGGTTCCCCAGTTGTAGCGGATGATAATCAGCGAAGAACCGGCTGATGATCGGGAATCTATTTGTTTGACATTGGAGAGGGTGCTCAGGGTGCTTTCCAGGGGCTTGCTTACCTGGGACTCCACCTCTTCCGGACCGGCGCCGGAATAGCTGGTTATGACCGCGGCGATAGGCAGTTTCATGTCCGGATACAGGTCTACCGACAGTTTGGAAAAGGTAAACATGCCCAGGATCAAGATAATGCTGAGGATTATTATCATACTTACAGGACGCTTGACCGCCAGGTTTACAATTTTCATTTATTCAGCACCTCCGGCAATTACTTTGACCAGAGCGCCATCCTGCACTATGGTGTTGCCTTTAGTAATTACCACCTGTCCTTCGCTAAGGCCTTTGACTATCTCCACATATTCATCGTTTTTCAGACCGATTTCCACGTCGACTTCCCGGGCCCGGCTGTTCTCATCAACCACATAAACCAGCATCCGGCCGCTTCGGGGAACTACCGCATTTACCGGCACCACCAGAACCCCGCTCTTGCTCTGGGTATTGACCGTAACCTCGGCAAACATGCCCGATCTTATCCGGGCGTCCTGGTTGGGCAGTGCAACCTTTACGGTATAATTCTTTTTCGCGGGATCGGGAACCGTGGATATGGAAACCACCTGGCCGGTAAAAGGCTGGCTGTCCACCGCCTTTACCAAAACTTTAACCTGGTCGGCCTCTTTAACGTAGCTGATTTCACTTTCATTAACCAGAACACTGGCCTCTAATTCGGTCGAGTTGGTAATGATAAGCGCTGCCGAAGAAGAGCTGCTGTTGTCACCGAGGGATAGGGCAACGTTTCCAACCACTCCATTGATGGGTGAGCTGAGCGTACAATGACCGATGTTGGTTTGGGCCTGCTGCAGGTTGGCCTGGGCCTGCTCCAGAGCTGCGTCAGCGGCTCCGGCCGCCAGTACATCATAGGCGGCTTTGGCCTGCTCCAGGGCCTGATCGGTAATAGCCCCGGCGTCATGCAGGGTTTTAGCACGCTCGTAGGCCACCCGGGCCTGTTCTTTATTCACATCGGCGGCCCGTTTATTGGCTTCCGCCACCCCTACCGCAGCCTGGGCAATTCCAACCGCCGCTTCATAATCGCTGCTGTCCAGGGTCATCAGCGTCTGCCCGGCCGACACAACATCGCCCGGTTTGACATGAATCGCGGTGACCCGCGCCGCTACTTTCGGCATTATGGCGGTTTCATTGGAGCCGCGCAGCATGCCGGAATAGCGGACGTTTTTAGTAATGTCGCGCTTCTCCACTTGAACCGCACTCACTGCCTGCTCCGTCTCTTTATTAGCCTGCTGTTTGCCCGAACAGGATGATACCAGCAAAGAAGCCGATAAAAGCACAATCAGCAGAAAAGTCAGGCTTTTCCCCTTTACCACAAAAGACCCTCCCCAATATGTATTATTTCCGACCGACTGGTTGGTCAATTGATAATATTATAGCGCTCCTTTGTATAAAACGGCAATACTTTGATATACAGGAAACTACAGAAATGAATAGCAGCAGCCCCCAAATAAACTATGGGGACGTATCCTTTACCGGAAGTAAAGTAACGCCCCCCTTATAAAAGACAGTTTAGAATCCAGTAACTTTTAGCTGCCCGCTGCCCACGGTTTTTCAAAGGCAACGCCCAACAGGTTGTTTGTATATTTGGAATCGTTGATGCTCATGTTCATATTGGCCAAACTCACTTCGGCCGCCAGGACATCGTTTTGAGTAGCAATCCCCACGTCATACATCAGCTTCTTGACCCGGTAGGCTTCAGCCAGAGCTTTCTGACTGGCCAGCAGTTGATTATATGATTGGTTTAAATTATCGACTTGATAAAAGAGCGATTCAATGGTCGTAGCCAGAGTCTTTTCCGTGCTTTGAACCGTAAGTTGAGACTTATCCGCCGACAGCGACGCCGACTGATAATCATAGTAGCTCTTGCCCGGTGTAGCTAATACACCGTTCGCCGCATTCTGCGCTATAAGGGCGCTTTGCTGAGCTGTCCAGAGGCTCGGATTACTGGTTATAGCCTGACTGATCTCAATACTCAGGGAGTTCTTGTTAATTGCTTTATAATCCGGAACCTCCTCACTTAACTCCGGTCGATCGTCTCGATTTAGTCCCACCGCTACATTGAATAGACTGTATGCATTGGTCAGTGTATTTTGAGCACTTTCCAAGGCCGTTTTGGCCTGGGCGTTGGTAGACTCGGCGCTTAAAACCGTAGCATTGGTGCCAAGTCCCACTCCCGCATTAAGCCTGGCAATACCCAAATCCTGCTGGCTCTTCTTGTAGGATAGTTCGGCCACCGCCAGGTGCTCCTCATACTTCTTCACATCCCAGTATTTTTTAGTCACGTCATAGGCAACCTTATCTTTGGTTTGATCATACGTTGTATACGCGGTTTGAACGGCCAGATTGGCTGAATTGGCATTCGCCGCCTGCACATAGGTAATAGTAGTCGTCTGCAAAGAGTTATAAGTGGATTCTTGCGTATTTTCGGCCGACTCAATGTCGAGGGTGGCCTTTCGCAGGTCTACACTGTTGTTGTATCCCCTTTTAATAGCATCATCAAGGGTCAGAGTAACCGTGTTGTCCTTGGCCATCACCGGGGCTGATATAAGGAATATCATACAGAAGGCAAGGATAATGGCAATTTTTACTTTATGTTTGCTTTTTTTCCTCATAGTAAATAACCTCTCCAGTATTTAGTATTATTGTTCCTAGTATATGGCGGAACTGACCAGTCAGTCAAGTTACGTTTTCCCGAAATTTTCTACCCCGGCTCTATTCCTTCCATTCAATTGTATTAAAAAAGCCAAGCAATTCTATAACATAAATATATAAATTATGTATAAAACAGCGTCTTTTACCTTACAATGATATCTCGCACATAGTATGGGGCTGAATCGGTTATTATTTAGCCGTCTCCTTATTTAATCTCAAGTGTATAAGTGTTCGCGTCCCAGGTGGCCGTCTCTCCTAAAGCCTTGGCTAGTAAAGCAACCGGTAAACAGGTTCGCCCATTGACAATCTCCGGAGCTGCATCCAGCTCAATAGCCGCCCCGTTAAACAGCATTGTATGGCTGCCTATGGTAACCTGAACAAGCTTTAGTCCTTTCATCAGAGTAACCGTCTGTTTTTCCTGGTCCCAAACCATGCCTTTCTCAGAGATGCCCAGAGCCTGCGCTGCATAATACAAAGGTATGAAAGTTCTTCCTTCTTTAATATAAGGAGCGACATCCATAGCCGTCTCTGTTCCGTTAAGAATAAAGCGCTTGTCCCCGATTTTGAACTGAGCCTCGGCGTTCTGTTCATCAGGGGCGGGGGTTACCACGTTGGCAAGCACAGTATGAGCGGCCGCAACCTGAATTGACAAATCAGTTCCGGCACTGGACCAATCTATAGCGCTTCCCCCCACTTTAAGAGTTACATTTCCTTCCGGCACCGTACGGTCCAGAGTAAGCAGCACCTTATCGAATCTAACAGTGCTGGCAACAGTGGATGAACTCAGCACCGGAATACTCAACTGGTCATCAGTGGGATTATTTAATCTTGCGCCGGCTATATCCAGTTTGAGGTCTCCTGTCACAGTAATTTCAGGCATACTGGCAAAACTGACCCCGGCCGGGCATTTTACAATCAGCCAGCCCTGATATCCTAGCGGACGGGCCGCAAACGCTCCGGGGCCGCCCTCGGTTATGGTAAAGCTGCTGCGGTCCTGCTTGGCCCCTATAATAACGCTGTCATCAGACGCCCATACACCAGTACTTCCAGGAAATAAAATTATAATTGCCGTCAGGAAAAAAGCAAGTTTATATATATAACGAATTCCGTACAAGCTCACCCCTCCTCTTGGTCATTTTAAAATATTATTTTTCGTCACCCATGTCCATCTTATACAATATTACGGGAATAAATTACTTTAACTTCCTGCGTGACGGGATCCCATTCTACCTGGCCACCCAGTTTCTCTGCAACAACTCCCACCGGAAGCATGGTGAGCCCATTGCTGATCTCGGGAGCAACGTCCAGATAACCCGCATTTCGCCCATTCACCATCAGGATGGTGCTGCCTATGGCCAGCTTTATTTCTTGATTGCCTTTGACCAAGGTCACCGTCTGATCATCGCCATTCCACATGATGCCGTTGTCAGTAACACCGAGCGCGTAAGCGACATAACGCACGGGCAAATAGGTCCTTCCTTCTTTAATATAGGGAGCGGACTCCATCAAAGCGTCAACACCGTTTAAGTTAAACGTAGCCTCACCGATAGTGAAAGTAGATTCCTGGGGTTTGTTTGAAGAGGATCCTTGGGAGCCGGTTAAATAACCAACTACTATGGATTGGGGATTGATTTCCTGCTTGGTCCCGCCAATATTTACTATGATCTGCCCCTCTGGCGCTGTCGGCGAAACATTAAAGAATCCCTGTATTTTAATGATGCCGGGATCGCCTTTTGTTGTATGTTGGGGATCCATTGGCCAGGGCAGATCCAGAGATGAATGGTTAATGTCCAGCCAGAGCCGGGATCGGCCGGATTCATCCAGATCAATGTCTTTCTTCGGATCGAAGCTTATGTCTTTTGGCAAAAATCCCCCGCTCTGCTTAATTCTAACCGTATTCCAGGTAAATCCCTCGGGCAGGGTCAGAGATATGGCCTTGGAAGAGGCTTGCAGGGCGCCGGGTACATTTTCCACCAGAGTTATTTCGGCCGGCACCCGGCCGATGCCCGGGGTCAAGGTAGGTAAATTCACAGCCTGGGCGGTCACATAAGCGTCGCCGATATAGGCGTTGACCACCCTGTCTTCAATAGTCATACTTTCTGCACCGGTCAGATCCACTACCCCTCTGATTTGAGTTATAGCAACCTCATATTTACTGCCGGTAGAAGAAACCACAACCTGGCTGTGCGGCTTGTCAAAGCGTACGTTAATAATAGCCTGGTTTAAAAAGTTACTACGGGTAATGACATTGATAATCATTTTATGAGGGGTGCTGGTACTGTCTATTTTTACATCCGCGGGCTTTAAACCGTTGGGAGAAAGCCCGGCGGTTGCGGGTATATCAATATAACTTTTTTCATCACCAGGGGCGGGCGGATAAGCATATTGCGAGCCGGCGGGCAGCTCAACGGCGATTTTTAAGGGAAATTCCCCGTTTACCAACGGGGTCAGGGAGGCAATTTGTATTTCGGCAATTTGAATAGTCCCGAGGTTTTGCGGTTCGGACGACACAGTAATATTGGGAGTGTTAAGCGGCAAAACTCTGGTTATTACACTCGCCGAAGCATTGCCGGGTATGCCCACTACAACAAGCACGATTAATAGAAGCAGCAACCAGTTGAGTTTTTTGGAAAAATCGAACAACATAATCCCTCCTAATAGAACTTTCCAAATAATTCACGAAATGATCCAGGTGTACTTTAAATCTTTCCCTTGACTACCCAGTTTTTCATCTTACTATAGACGAAAATGTTCGGGAATAGATGGTCCTAATATTTTGACCTGTTTTTCCCGGAAAAAGTTCCCTTTGGCATTCTATTTCAAAACACCGGCACCGGTAGTTTGAAATACCTAGTAAATGGTAACTGTTTGATTTGAAGCCTGCCATGTGGAAGAATACCCAAAAATCCCGGTCAAGGCGCTTATGGGTAGACAGGTATAACCCTCTTTTATTGCGGGCGCGGCCTCCAGAGCTGAGGCCGTACCATTGACCAGCATGGTGCTGCTGCCAATCGCCAATTGAACCACCTTATCTCCCTTTTCCAGGATTATGGTCTTGTTGGCAGGATTCCAGGTAATACCCTCATATCCAATGCCGAGGGCCAAAGCCACATAGCGCAAAGGCAGAAAAGTGCGATTATTGTTGATAAAGGGTGCAATTTCCATTGATAAAAGGCTGCCATTTATAATACAGGCTTTCGAGCCAATAACAAATTGGGCGGTGTTGTTGGAAGGGGCTTCTACCACTTTGGCAATGTTGATAAGATCGGTATTGAGACCCGGATTAGCCCCACCGATACTCACCTGCATTTCGCCCGGGTTAACAGTAGCAGCTATATCGGCCGTTCCAGTAATCTCAATAATTCCCGGACTGCTGGTTGATTCATAATTGACATCTAGTAAAAGGCGCGATTGGCCGGATTCGTTTACATCTATAGCGCTTACTGTCACATCCCCGGTCGAAAAACCTCCCCGGAGGTTTATAGTGGCTCCAGTCCAGGTAAACCCGATGGGTAAAACCATAGCAATCGAACGTTTCCCGACCTGTAAAGAACCGGGCAGATCTTCCACCAGCCTAATTCCACCCAATGTGCGCCCTGTTCCGCTGGTGAGAGTGGGCATGTTCATGATGCTGGCAGAAGCCGACCCGCTCATGGTCTGGCTGTTAGATATTCCACCCGTGCTTACCGCTCCGGTAGCTTCCATGATGTTCACCTTGAAATCGCCTGTCACTCCGCTAATGCTGACCTGGCTATAAGCGGGAACATTGAAAAGCAGGTTCAGGCAGGCAGCATTTGCAGGATTGGTAACATGTACTATATCCAATATCATAGTTTGGGGAGAACTATTGCCGTTTACAATTACATCACCTGCCGTTAGGGCATTGCCCGTAGCTCCAGCCCGCGGCGGCAGATAAACATATTTGTCGGTAGTCGCGGGCGTGGGTGCCGCCATGTAGCCGGAATCGGCCGGTAAAGTGACCAGGATCTGCAGTCCGGCGGTTATTGAACCGGGAGTCGTTTCCAGGATCTCGATGGTACCCAGGGTTTGCCCGTCTCCAAAGCCCACATTGGGTACGGTCAAGGCCTGATTTCTGGTAGCCGCAGCAGCAGTATCGATAATAGCAAAGTTTATAATTGCCAGAGCCATAAAAAGGGCCATGTAAAGTTTGCTTATCTTCCTTATCATATATTCACCTCCCAATCATTTCATAAAAATAATCCTGCTTAGCCGTACATTTCCAGGCTAGGCTGTTAAGACAAGTATCTAACTGGATGACAGCAGAGTCAAGGAAAAACTGTTTTGCATTATATTTCATATGCCCAGGCTGGCGTCCACTGCTCAATATCATTTCATCCCCGGCATCAGGCTCTGATATAAATGCTTAAAACAAAAAAAGCCAGGCCAGGCCGGGCGCACCGTATGTTATTATGTTAAAGTCCATAACACTTACATAAAAATACGTTGAGGACCCGGCTTGCGCCAGGTCCTCTCAGTTTATATATCTGCCTTAATATTTGTTACTGGATAGTAACGGCCTGGGTTGCCGCATCCCAACTGGCGGCCTGCCCAAAGGCCTGGGCTACCAGGGCGATGGGCAGACAGGTGCGGCTGGCATTGATTTCCGGAGCTGCATCCAGAGTGATGGCGGCGCCGTTAATCAGCATAGTTTTGCTGCCGACTTTCAACTGGAGAACTTTGTTGCCTTTCATCATAGTAACTGTCTGATTGGCTGAATCCCAAATCAGGTTGTTGGCGTCTATACCCAGTGCCTGAGCCACATAGGCGATAGGCAGGAAAGTGCGGCTGTCCTTGATATAGGGAGCTACATCCATGGTAATTTCCGCGCCTTCCAGGGTGAAACTGCTCTGGCCTACTACGAAGGCAGCCGTCTTGTTCTGAGCATCGGGAGCGGGAGTGGTCACTTGGGCGACTTTACCGCTGGCAGCGCTTGCATAGCTGCTTTCGCCGTAGTATTTGTACCACTGGTCGATAGCGCTTCCGCTTACGGACAACTGCATGGGCCCTTCGGGAACGGTCCGGTCCAGAGTAAAGTGGACGTTCTTAAAGCTCAGGGTGCTGGCCGTGGTTATGGAAGAATAAGTTATCGGTACAATGATAGTGCTTCCATCGGTGGACAGTTTCACACTATTGGTGTCGATCTTGATATCGCCGGTTATGCTGATTTCGGGCAGTTCGGTGAAGGTTACACCGGACGGAGTCTCGATGTTCAGTTCAGCGTTATAGATAGAACTTGAAGTAGTGTAATTGGGTGTAAAGGTATTGCTGCCCGCATCGTAAGTATACGAGGTGATTACCGTGCCGGGCTGCGGGCCCTTGGCGGCGATCGCGCCTACGCCTGCTTCAACGATATCAAAAGTGGTGTCAGTCTGGTTCTGGGCGCCAATGATGATGGTCGGTGCAGGAGTTGCGCCGGTCAGGGTAACAGGAGTTACGATGGTGGCCGCTTTTACGCTTACCTGGCTTCCGTCATCGGCCTTGGCTCCGGCAGTACCGCTTAAGGTAACGTTGAGATCACCAGCCGGGAAGTTGGCTGGTACACTTACCGTACCCTGTCTGAATTCAACAATACTGGCCACTGCGGCACTGGGGTTATCAACTTTGTAACTGGCGATCCGCTCGGAAGATCCGGACAGTTTTTGCCCGTTTGTCAAGCTCAGGCTGCTCCTGGTGGTTACCGGGGTGGGTATGCTTACCCATTTGCATCCTTCCGGCAGTTCCAGGTTAACGCTGCGCTCATCTACCAGGGTTGAAAATACGTTTTCGGTCAATACCAGGGTTCCGATCTTGGCGTCAATACGCCCGGCATAGATGTTGGTCGGGTTTTCGCAAGCAGAGGTGATTCCGTACTCGCCATATTTGCCTATTACCACTGTGGTGGGGGTGATGAAGGTGTTGGTGCCGCCGATAGTGGCAACGATTTCGCCCTTGGTGGCATTCAGATCGATGGTTGCAACCGGGGCAATGTCAATAATACCCGGCAGATTGCTCGACTTGGTGTTTACCAGGAAGGTCGCCTTGGACAGTCCGGAGGAGTTGTTGCTGAGGGTGGCGGTAGGTGTTACCGCGCCGGCGGCAAAACCGCCCGCCAGAGTGCAAGTAGCGTTGTCGAAGGTCACGCCCTGGGGCAGAGTTACGGTAATGCTGTTGGAGCCGCCGGTATTGGAGAGCGCGCCGGCAGTATTCTCTACGATTCTTATGATACCCAGAGCTTGGGCTGAACCCTGGCTCTTGGTGGGAGCGGACAGCCCGTAGGTAGTGGTTCCGCCTACGGCTACATGAGCGTTGATCACGTCGCCGCTGCTTATAGCGCCGCTGGTGTCCAGAATATTCACGGCGAAGTCGGCGGCGCCGGAGGAAATGTTCACCTGGCTGGTGCCGGCTCCGTTAAACAGCAGGTTGATCTGGGCAGCAAAGGCAGAGTTGCGGCCGGTTACGTTAAACACCAGGGTTCTGGTGGTGCCGGAGACAAAGCTCAAGTTGCCGATTAATACACCATTGGCATTGCCGTTGGCGTTGTCTGCCGGGCAGGCGACATAGTTGCCAAAGGTTGCGGCGGTGGGGGCTGCAGCATATGATGAGCCGGCTGGCAGAGTTACAACGATCTGCTGATAAGCGGTCGCTCCGATTGAGCCGACCGTGGTCTCCAGGATCTGAACGGTCCCCAGAGTTCTGCCGTCCCCTACGTTGACCGTGGGAATGGTCAGGGCCGTGTTGGTGCTGCTGGCGCTGGCGGTTCCCATGCCTGAGAACATGGTTGCCATCATGGCCACTACTAGCAGCAGCGCAAATTTCTTGCTAATTCTTGGCATTTATTTCCCTCCTTGGTACTTATTTTGAATCCCTTCAAGTGAACAGGGCGCCAAAAGGCCCAATCGTAAAAGGTAATCACCGGCTGTTTGCCGTTATCCCTGATGTCTGCTTGCTCCCTCCTTTTTTCCGCCCAGGTGCATTTATAAATCTTTATTATTCACCAGTCCGGATAGATCAAACCGGCCAAGAGGGGTTAAACCCCTCGGCCTAATTATTTAGACTGCTTAGTTTTTCTAAAGGTTTCTGGTCGTTTTTGGGTTACATTGCATTTCTGCCCACGCAATAATTCAGTACAGAAAAATTGAAAGGCCCGGCCGAAGCCGGGCCCTCCTGATTGTTTAACTAATAGTTTATGCTTAAGGATTGATGGTTACGGTCTGAGTAGCAGCATCCCAAGCAATAGTCTGTCCGAAAGCCTTGGCAACCAGGGCTACCGGCAGGCAGGTGCGGCTGTTGTTGATTTCCGGAGCGGCATCCAGAGTGATGGCGGCCCCGTTAACCAGCATGGTGGTGCTGCCGACCTTGAGCTGCAGAACCTTGTCGCCCTTCATCAGGGTTACAGTCTGGTTGGTTGCATCCCAAGTAATATTCTTTTCTACGTCAATACCCAGAGCCTGAGCTACATAGGCTATCGGTAAGAAGGTGCGTCCGTCCTTGATGTAGGGAGCTACATCCATGGTGATATCTACACCTTCCAGGGTGAAGCTGCTCTGGCCGATTACGAAAGTGGCAGTCTTATTCTGCTGGTCGGGAGCGGGGGTGGTCACATTGGCTACCTGGCCCTCGGCAGCGGTTGTATAGCTGCCCTGAGCGTAGTACAGGAACCACTGGTCAACCGCGTTTCCGGTTACGGACAGCTTCATGGGGCCTTGGGGAACGGTCCGGTCTACGGTGAAGTGGACGTTCTTGAAGCTCAGGGTGCTGGCCGTGGTTGTGGAGGAATAGGTTATCGGGATAATGATAGTGCTTCCATCGGTGGACAGTTTCACACCATTGGTGTCTATCTTGATGTCACCGGTTACACTGAGTTCCGGAAGTTCGGTGAAAGTTACACCGGACGGAGTCTCGATGTACAGATAAGCATTGTAAATAGAATTGGTATTATTGTAAACGGGTGTAAAAGTTTGTGAAGCCGCATCGTAAGTATAAGCGCTAATTACAGTGCCGGGCTGCGGACCCTTGGCGGCAATTGCGCCTACGCCAGCTTCAACTACCTCAAAAGAGGTGTCGGTCTGGTTCTGGGCACCGATGATGATGGTCGGTGAAGGAGTTGCGCCGGTCAAGGTAACAGGAGTTACGACCGTGGCTGCTTTTACGGTTACCTTGCTTCCGTCATCAGCTACGGCTCCGGCAGTGCCGGCAAAGGTTAAAACGAGGTCGCCAGCCGGGAAGTCGGCCGGTACGCTCAGGGTGCCCTGTCTGAATTCAACTACGCTGGCCACTGCGTCACTGTCGTTGTTAACCGTGTAAGTAGCGATCCGGTTGCTGCTTCCGGCCAGGATTCCATCGGTTCCGCCCTTGATTAACTGCAGGCTGCTCTTGGTGGTTACCGGGGTGGGGGCAGTTACCCACTTGCATCCTTCCGGAGCTTCCAGGTAAACAGCGCGGCCTTGAATCAGGGTCGCAAATACGTTCTCAGTCATTACAACGGTGCCGATCTTGGCGTCTACACGACCGGCATAGATGTTGGTCGGATTGTCGCAAGCGGCGGTGATTCCGTACTCGCCATATTTGCCTATTACCACCGTGGTGGGGGTGATGTAGGTGTTGGTGCCGCCGATGGTGGCAATGATTTCACCCTTGGTGGCATTGAGATCGACGGTTACATTCGGAGTAATGTCAATAATTCCCGGCAGACCTGTGGATACGGCGTTTACCAGGAAGGTCGCCTTGGAAAGCCCGGAGGAGTTGTTGCTGATAGTGCCGTTAGTTGTTACAGCGGCGGCAGCAAAACCGCCTGCCAGAGTGGCGGTAGCACTGTTGAAGGTCACGCCCTGGGGCAGGGTTACGGTAATGCTGTTGGAGCCGGTAACTGCGGACAAGGCTCCGGCAGTATTCTCAACGATTCTGATTATACCCAGGTTGGCTGAACCCTGGCTCACGGTGGGAGCGGACAGCGCATAGGAAGTAGTTCCGCCTACGCCTACATGAGCATTAATTACGTCACCGCTACTTATGGCACCGGTGGTGTCCAGAATGTTTACGGCAAAGTCGGCAGCGCCTGAAGCGATGTTCACCGCGCTATTGCCGGTAAATAGCAGGTTGATCTGGGCGGCAAAGTTACTATCTGGGGTAGGAGCATTAGTAGTTAAAGTGCTCCGGCCAGTTATGTTGAATACCAGGGTTCTGGAAGAACCGGAAACAAACCCTATTTGAGTGTTTGTTACGCCGTTTGGATTACCATTGGCGTTATAGGTGGGGCAGTTTACAAAACTCGTTAAATTGCCAGCGGTAGGAACAGTAGGCCAGGATGAGCCTGCGGGCAGAGTCACAACGACCTGCTGATATGTTCCGCCTCCAATAGATCCTATTGAGGTCTCCAAAATTTGAATATTTCCCAGGGTATTGCCGTTGCCTACGGTAACCGTGGGAACGGTCAGGGCCGTGTTGGTGCTGGTGGCGCTGGCGGTTCCCATGCCTACGAACATGGTTGCCATCATGGCCAATACCAGCAACAGCGCGAATTTCTTACTAATTCTTGGCATTTATTTCCCTCCTTAAAATATTCGACCTTAAAGGTAATCGGGGATGCAAGTCCCCAGGCAGGTGTTCATCGATAAAAATCGATAGCCAATCGCTTGTATTTCTCCCCTCCTTTAATATCCGGCCGGGATTGCCGCTATTAGGCGCAAAGTTGACCGGATATACGCGGCTGGTCAAGGAGCAGTTTCAGTCTGCCTTGACTCTCAATGTATTAGACACTTATTTACGAGGAAAAGTTCCCCATAAATACATCCATACCGCCACCTATTACAGGGAGTCCTTGTCTTTACCGTTTCAAGGGAGATCAATCCAATGCTGTTTAGATGTAATAATGGAAAATAAAAGTTTTTGTGGTAAATTGATTATGGAAGCGGGAACTTTTTTCAGTATGCCGTTGTCTAAAATAACAGGAAGGTAATTGATGCCGTCCTTTACAGGAGTGTTGTTCTTTTGACAGACAGCATCGATCTGGTACAATTGGCGCAAAAAGGCAATACCAAAGCCTTTGAAAAGTTGATTGAGGATTATCAGAACCGGGTTTTTTCATATTGTTATCATCTTACCGGAAACTATGACAACGCTCAGGACTTGGCCCAGGAAGTATTTATTCAGGCATTCAACTCGCTTAAATCCTTTCGCCGGGAGGCCGATTTAGGTACCTGGCTGCGACGGATAGCCTTGAACAAGTGGATCAACAGCCAGCGCAGAAACAAGTTTATCACCGTCAGCCTGGATGAATCGGCCGCCAGTACTAACGGGGAGTATTTTCGTGAGATCGCAGCGGACGATGAAAGTCCCGTAGAAAAAATTGAGCAGGAAGAGTTTGCGCGACTGGTCTGGCAGGCGTTGGGCCGTTTGGGTTCTGAGTTCCGCCAGGTTCTGATTTTGCGCGACATGGAAGAATACAGCTATGAAGAGATCGCCAGTCTGTTAGGGTGTTCGCTGGGAACAGTAAAGTCCCGCCTTAACAGGGGAAGAAAGCATATTCGCGAAGAGATCGATCTTCTGCGGCGTGAATCAGGGGATGGCCCCTTGAATAAAAAAGATTTTTAAAGTAATGTCAATGTTTTTCAATATTATTCATAGTGGGAATTAAATTTCCGATTACCTAAATAAGGGAGAAGTGGTGGGTGTGAATTGCATTGCAGCGGGTGAACTTTTGTCGCCCTTCCTGGATGGCGAATTAAGTCGGGAAGAAGAAGCCAGGTTGACGGAACACCTCGAAGGGTGTCCGGCTTGCCGTTGCGAGCTGGATGAGATCAAACGTGTGGTGGCCGCTGTGAATTACCTGGGCAAGAGAGAAATGGCGGCACCCGCAGGCTTTTCCAGCGCTGTTATGGCCCGTATCAATGAAGAAAAAACCGTTACTAAAAACAGGTTAAGGCATCTCAAACAGGCAGCGGCTGGCGCCGCCGCAGTTCTTCTGCTAACTGCCGGTGTGACTGCGTTAAAGCCTGAACCGTCTGGCCAGATTGCCCAGACTCCCGCACAGATAGAATCTAGCGGCGCCAACCAGGGGGGGAACCCAGGTTCTGATCTAAAATCCCCTGGGGACGGAGCAACGGGTGCCAATAATCAGCCCAATTCTTCTCCGTCAGATAATTCCAACGAATCTTCCGATAAACTGGTCGACAATAATAATGAAAACCAGCGTTCATCCGGTGTATACAGCGGTTCCGGCTCGGTGCAATTTACCGGCGACAAGGAATATGTGATCGTATCCACTTTTATAAAAATAAAAGTAGATGATAGTGAAGCAGCACAGGAGAAAGCCCGGGCCCTGGTTAATAACAACGGCGCACAAATGCAGTCCCTGGGCCAACAAACATCGGATGGCAAACTGTGCCTGGTGGAAAAAATCGTTGTAAGCAATTCTGAAGCCCAAAACCTGGTTAAAGAGCTGACAGCCCTGGGCAGTCTTATTTCCCATCAGGAGCAAAAAGCTGACATTACCCAGCGCTATAGCGAGCTTTATAACCAGTATATCGCCCTCAAAAACGAGCGGGCTCAAACCCAGGACAGCGCTGAAGCGGTTCAGTTGGAACGGCAGATAAAGCAAATCGAAGACCAGTGGCGCGCCCTGGAGCAGCAAACTAGCAGTCAGACTATTGTTCTATGGTTGCAGCAGCAATAACTAAGCCAAGAAAAATTCATTGCAATGGGCACAGAGGTGTAGATTAAGGATTGCAGACCCGGACGAGGGACCGGGTCTTTTTATGTTCCCACCCTGAAAATATTAGGCGGGTGACTTTGGAAAGTCACCCGCCCGGCTTTTGCAACAGTCTCGCATTTAGCTATTATTCCAGTTCAGTTCCTCGTTACATATACAGATCGTGACAGGCCATCCCACTCCACATCAGCGTCTATCGATTGACCGATAAAGCCCAGCGGCACAAACGTTCTGTTACCTACGATCATAGGGGGAACCTGCATTTCTACGACATTGCCATCCTTTATGGCACGGGTATTGCCTACCCAGATTTCAACCAGGTGTTTATCCGAGAGAATTTTGGCGCGCTGGTCTTCACTGTACCAGGTCAACTGCGCACCCAAGTTGGTAGAGACTACTCCGATAGGAACCATGGTCCGGCCCCCATAAATAAACGGTTCCACCTGCGAAAAAACCTGGGTGTAATTTACAAAAAGACGCACCTTATCATCCCCCATGCCGCTCAGATTTGAGCCTTCCGCACGGGGATCCCATAACAGGGCATAATGACCCGAGCCCAGGTTGGCGGTGGCCTCTGCCATGCCAGTTTCACCGTTCCAGAATATGGTTGTTGGCAGCATCATCCACTTGCGCTGAACACTGTTGTAGTAGCCAATCCGCAATTTGCCTAAAGGCTGGGATTCATCCATATTACTGGCGCGCAGGTATTCGAGTTTATCGAACTTGTAGATAACTCGCAGCGGAATCATGGAATTGGTTTCCTGAACACTGGCCGTATTGGTAAAGGTTATGTCGTTGGCTCTTACTACATAGTATTCCTGGGGGACGTTAATGGCGGCGGCTTCCTTTTTATATACCTTAACTGTAATGTCTTTGGCAAAGGCTTTGGGTGGAATCTGCACCATAAGATTGTCTTTAACGTCATCCAGGCAGTTGGGAACTCCGGATGAAAAAGGCGCTTCAGTTCCCTTTGTGGTTATACCCACAGCCGAACCCGGACAGATCATTACAAACAATAGCAGCAGCGCAAGTCCCAGACTGGTTTTTCGTCTCATTTTCATATGTTTTCTCCCCTTCCCGTTTTTTAATAATAGTTCCACAAAGCGGAGAAAAAACCTTTTGGCTATCCAGTATTATTTGCTTCATTGACTTCTTTGGTGGGTTGGCTTCACTAAACCCAAGTTAATCGTTTATTTGGGAGGTGGGAAACAGGATATACCGGATAAAACGAGCCGCTTCGCCCCGGGTCACCACATCATTGGGGCCCAATTTAATGCCAAAAAGGTCCAGCCAGCCCCTGTCATAAAACAAACCATAGTATGAACGGGCCCAATCGGGTACGTCACCGGCATCGGCAAAGGGCATCGGTTCGCTCAACTTGGAACTGTCGCCGGGATCCAGCATCCTGCCCAGGATGACCGTCATCTGGCTGCGGGTCAGCGTATCCCGGGCCCCGAAACTGCCATCCGGATAACCGCTAATGATTCCTCTCTGGCGTGCAAAATATATGGAATTTAAGGCCCACCAGGGAATATTGCCATTGTCTTGAAAATAGTTTAAATTCTCTGACTCATTTATATGCCATCCCTGGGCTTGGCCCAAAATGGTTAAAAACTCGGATCTATTTATGGGCTCTTCCGGCAAGAAGGCCCCATCGCCGACACCGGCTACGAGCCCCCTGCTGGCCAGGTTTTGAATGCTGGCTCGATCGGGATGCTGATCGATATCTACAAAGGACTGAGTCTGATTCCTACTGGGCATAAACATTATCTCACTATCTATTCCCGCAATACCGCCCTGCTTCGAATCAACCGCTAAAACCCGCACTTTTAATTCACCGGAGTTCATGGGAAAAAGACCACTGAAGCTTCCATCGCCGTTTACATTCAGGATATGCTTGGTGCCGTCCTCGCGAAAGACAAGCACCTTGCTACCGTTTGTATACCCGCGAACAACCAGAACACCATTTAGCTGGCTTATATCAACCTGCAAAGTCGGTGCTGCACCTACAGGTACTGCTACCTCTACGCGCGCCAAGTATTCCTTATCAGAATTCCGGCAAACGAGAGTTGTTAGTTTTAATTTTTCTCCTGGTATCAACAGGTCGGGTGTAAACGGAAAGCCTCCTTTGGACATCTGAGTCGTTTTGGTATATTTATAAGTAGAACCATCGCTCATACTAATAATCTCTTGTTTGGCATCATAGGCTTTGAAATATTTAACTATTTCTTCCTGCTTCTTTTTCGCCAGGTCCATTCGGTATATTTCTTTAGAATCCTCACCAATCACGAGACGCACCCAATCCCCGGGACTTACCGAACCAGCTTCAAAATGTACGCCGTTGTAGAATATCTGGCTTTGGTCGGAGTAGTTGAATATCTTAAAATTATTTAGATGATCAAATAGATATAGTATGTTCTGCGCGGGATTAGAATAAACTACCCGACCGTATTCCACATTATTATGAGCTTCAAGTTGGAGAAAAACGTTGTTGGTACCCAGCAAACAAGCGGATACTAGGTCGCCCGACTCGATATTCTTAAGCAGGGCCTGCTGACCGTTTCGGAACACTTTCGCTCCTGGAAAAGCGGTATACGTTTTTCCATCATCCAGGGTTATACTCTGGTCAACAGCATCCACCGCCACAACATTACCCACCACAGTGTTTCTTTCAACTCTGATGCTTTGCACTTCATTGTTGGAAGAAACCATCATTAAAACGCTGGTGCTGGGAGTCAAGCGTTCCAGACCATAGGTAATGAAAGAGTCATAGGGAGCATCCTCCTCCCGGCTGTATAACAGCTTTTCATTGCTGGAAATGGCAGTCCAGGGAGCGAGCTGGTAAAGGTTCGGATCCTGGAGTATTTTTACCTGTTGTTTATTGAGATCAATATTATCAATAAAGCCCTGTACTTTTTTATAAGAAGCATCCAATGACCAAATGGTTTGCAGGCCGGGGTTGATGTTCGCCCTTATTTTTACCCCGGCCGGAATGTCTTCTTCCGTTTTCACCTTATCCCCGTTTAAGGCCAGAGCATCAGGCGGTAAATCGTTCTCCAGGAAAAACCCCCCCTGACGGGCTTGAGGATTTATCTCCACAAGTAAAGCGCCTTGCGGTTCGTTCAACAACTGGACTCCTCCGCTGTCCCAAATTCGGCTGAAGCTGTAGATGGTACGCGACCCGATGTACAAGTCGCTGCCGGAAGCTATGGCTTCAGCCTGAACAGCAAGTGCTTTGCCGTTGCTTGAAGTCTTTATACTATATTGTTTTAGATCCAATGTGCCACCGCTGGCCAGGACCAGCTTATCACCCTCAAGTTCCCGGACTATTTCATGCCTCATGGCCTGACCGTAAACCAGGGCGATATGATCGCTGTACAAATTAGCGATTATCCGGCTGGCTTTAAGGCGTATTAAATACTCGCCACGTATAGGTTCATTAATACATATCTGTTCCACATTGTTTTTGATGTCACTTACGCCCCGATTGTTAAAGTCATTACCCAATAAAACCCTTCCCTGTGGATCCACTACTTCCAAGTCCAGGTTATCCACTAATTGTGACGCGGAACCTGCCCCGGCCACCGGGTCTGTCCAGGCCAGGGTTGCTTTAAAGGGTTGAGAAGCGTCGCTCACCATAAAACGGTATTCCAGGGTTTCTCCGTCCTGAACACCGTCCTTAATATCTGCTATCTGGAAGCTGCTTTCCTGCAAAGGCAGAATAGTCCCGGCTAGATCCAAGATTCCAAAGCCGTTTAACTCTGACGGGCCTTCTTCAGTAGCCCGGGCCCCGTTGATCAGCAGGGCTTTTAGCAAGGCGGCAGAAGGTGCACTTATCCGCTTCTGACTTTTCAGGTATTCCTCAAGCAAAGCCAAAGCGCCACCTGACACCGCTGCCGCCATACTGCTCCCCCCCATACGGGTGTAAGCCGGGTTGGCGGCAAAGTTTGAAGTAGTGAGACTGGAACACAACGATATAACAGCTGAACCTGGAGCCAATAATTCCGGCTTGA
>Ga0228536_1001450_pt1 | contig 22212 bp, 15 predicted proteins | sample SJ1Smetagenome_FD_168611 | JGI IMG/M metagenome (GOLD analysis project Ga0228536, IMG submission 168611) | Enriched culture of PCE-dechlorinating microbial communities from Ithaca, New York, USA - SJ1.S | ecosystem: Engineered > Modeled > Simulated communities (microbial... > Unclassified...
TCGGAAATTGGACGATAGCCGGCATCGTAATATCCTCCATGATATTATCGGACACTTTACTACCTGTATTTGTCGTCAAAAAGCCCATTCGGACTCCAATTTTTCAATTTTGCAAAAGTTTAGTAAGGAACTTAAAGCCTCAAAATTTAATTGTGGCAATTCATTGCTAAGACTTGGGTTTTCATGTATGTTTTCGATGCCTTGAAACGAAAAGAGAAAAAGAGGTTCTACCTTGTATCCCTCCCATCCAGTTTTAGATCTGATGAATTTGAGACGTACAGGGTATCCTAATAGGAGCATCTGTTTATTTCTATCTCTTCTGATGCGTATAAGTAATTGCTGGACAGATTGTAATTCAAAAATATCATTAAAATCTTGGTCGGTCATGGGCAACTTGGGAAGTTCCACATACGATAGATCCCCGTATCTTGAAGAGGCAAATTCGCTTACACCTCCGACATCTTCATGGTTCAGACAGTCCAGGTAGTAACGACAAATGCGTGATAACGTAGTATTATGGATGGTTGGTTCTTTTTGGTTTTCTGGTGAAGATGTCGGCTCTTTCAGATACCAACGGTAATTACTATCTTGTCTAAGTTGATATTTTAAACGGCCGTACAGCGCTGAATTGATAGTTGTTTTATCCTCTCCTATTTTGGCAGCAATATCTTTTGCTTTCAAGCCGGGATAGGTTTTTAACACTTCGCATATTTTTCTATCCAATTCAATCATATAGATACTCCAAAAGTTGTATTTACTAATTTGTCATAGGTGTTTATTGCATTTCAGAGTTCTTAATTTCAATTTCAAAACTTCTCCGGCCCTTAACTTCTTATTCAGGCTGTGTAAAAACAAACCGCTTTTGATGATGCAGGATAATTATAGTCACCCCTCCCGGGTTTGACAACCCCCTATTTCCCCCCAATCGGCCTATCTCTCTCTTTTATGATAAATTCCCCATGTCTCTATTTCACGTGATTGTGTTTAGGGTATCTCCTTTTTGGATTTCGAATTTATTTAGGATTTAGAGTTTAGTGTTTAGGATTTCTTTCCCCCCTGTATCCTTGTATCCCTGTATTCTTGTATCCTTGAATCTTACACCAATTTATCAATCCTCTTTGACAGCTCCGTCAGCCACGCTTCGTCGCCGCCTCTGACTTCGGGGGTCAGGAAGTCGCGGTAGCCAATCTCGTTCAGTGCGGCGCTGACCTGCTTCCAGTTCACATCGCCTTCGCCCAGATCGGCCCATTTATACCCATCGCGTTTGAAGTCTTTCAGATGGACCTTGGCGATCCGCTTGCCGAGCGTCCGAATCCAGTCCTGCGAAAACCCGTAAATAATGACGTTGCCCACATCGAAATAAGCCTTCACCCAGGGGCTGTCCAACTCATCGATATATCGCGCGAACTCCAGCGGACTGAGCAGGAACTTGTTCCACACGTTCTCCACCGCGATGACCACCTCCAGCTCTTTGGCCAGCGGGATCAGCTTGCGAATCAGTGCCTGCGAATCCCGATACGCATCCCCATAGGCATAGTCATCCGTCACCCGGCTGGGCACCATCAGCACCGCATTGGCCCCCATTGCCCTGGCACAGCGAAGAGCGTGCTCCATCTCCGCGACCGCCTTCTGTGCCACGTCGTCCTTGTTCAAAAACGGCGGCCACCAGCCGTACAGCACGCTGTGAATCGTAATGCCCGCCTCACGCGCCGCGTCGGCCTGCTTTTTGCACGCCTCCAGCGTTTCCAGCGGCACGGCCTCGACGCCGGTGTAGCCGCAGCGTTTAGCCAGCTTGAATTTGTCCACATCCGACAAATCCCCCGGCAGCATCTGAATCTGCACCGCCTTGAGCAGGGGGCGGCCGGGGTTGGCTTCTTCGGCGGCTGCGGACGCGGCGGTCAGTCCCGCACCGGCGGCGATGGCAGCGGTGTATTTCAGAAAATCGCGTCGATCCATTGCGTTCATAAGTGACTCCTTTATCGGAGGTTAGATTAATGGGGTTACGCCGGGGATGGCCACGGGCTGCTCCGGTAGCGGGCCGAAGGTGTAGCTTTCCGGCGTCAGGTCGAGCTTGGAGGCCTTCATCAGCCAGTCCCATCGCAGCGCCCGGCCGGTATAGGCACTCATCCGCCCCATAATGGCCGTCATCGTGCTTTCGGCGATCTGCACCGCTTCGTTGAGGTGCTTGCCGTTGCGGATGGCGTCAATCTGTGCGGCGTGCTGACGCAGGCACGGGTCGGGCATCTCGCCCTGAAATACGAATGGCTTTTCGCCCTTGATGCTGGCCTGGCCGAAATCGAAGAATGCCGAGCCTTTGGTGCCGAAAATCCGATGTTCGTGCCGTGCGGCAATCTTGTTAATTTGGGCACCCTTGTAATCGATGCGAACATCGTCCGGATAGACATACTCGACCGCGAAATGGTCGTAGGCATCGCCGAAGATCGCATCCGTCCGGGCCTGCCTGCCGCCCAGCGCGATACACTGCACCGGGTGGGAATTCATCGCCCAGTTTATCAGGTCCAGGTCATGCACATGCTGTTCGACGATAAAATCGCCCGACAGCCACGTGTAAAACAGCCAGCGGCGAAGATGCCATTCCATGTCCGACCACTCCGGCAGCCGCTGGGCCGGTCCCCAGCCGGTCATGCCGTCGCCGATGCGATAGCACTGGCCGCTGGTCATCTGGCCCAGGTCGCCGTCGTGGATGCGTTTCATAATCTGCACCAGCGGTTCCAGGCGGCGCATCTGCGTGCCGGCCAGGACCGTCAGTTTCTTCTGGTCAGCCAGCGCCCCGGTCTCGATGACCGACCGCACCCCGGCCGGATCGACCGCGACGGGCTTTTCCATGAAGACGTGTTTGCCGGCCTCGATTGCCGCACGGAAATAAGCCGGGCGGAAGTGGGGCGGGGTCGTCAGAATTACCAGGTCCAGCTCGCAGGCCAGCAGCTTGCGGTAGGCGTCAAAGCCGGAAAAGCAGGTCTCCGGCGTGACGTTGATTTTGTCGGGCAGGCTGGTCTTGAAATGCTCCTGGAAGGACGCGAGCCGTTCGGGGAAAACGTCGGCTATGGCGACAATCTGGACATTGTCTACCGCTTTGACGCAATTGGTCGAGTCGTAAATCCCCCGTCCACCGCAGCCGATGACGCCAACCCGAATCTTATCCGAGCCTGCGGCAAAGGCACTATGCAAACCCGCCAGCGAAAACGTTGCTACGGCCGATGTTTTGAGAAAATCCCTCCGCGAAATGTCGATAACCTGCCTGCTCTTCATGTGTTCCCTTTCGTGATAGAAAAAGATATTTATTATATGATTCGATGCCTTCGGTCAGGCCTTGGTTACAATTATCCTACCGTGTATCACATAAATCAAGAATCACTGCTGTCCAAGATAATCTGTAAGCCCAGAGTATTTCTGAAAATTCTTTACCAAAACACGTGTTTCGGACAACGTATTCCAAATAGCTAAGTCCGCACCGGCCAACTGAAATACCATCGCCGCAGACTGGCCCCAACAGCGAAACCCCTTGGCTTCGTGTTCGGCATCCCATTGCCAGACCGCACGGCCAAAAGCGTTGCGATTCACCAAAGAAAGCACTGGCGTAAATAAACTGCCAACGGTTATCATCATTCCATCTCCGGGGTTGGTGTCTATTGTTCAGCAAAATAATATACACCATTCCGGAGATACTGTTTAGTATGAACTTTTAAAGATTTATCTTGGACAAGAGTGATCCCCCTTGGGTATCAAAGCGGGCCATCATCGCGTCTAAGGCGAACCTGTTCATTCGGAATCAATAAAAAAAGCCCCGGCTATTCGGGATGGTCGGGGCTGAGGTTCATGGGGTGTTGTTTTATGGTTTTGTTTCGATGTTGATTTCCGCGATGCTGGCAAAGGCCTGGCTGCTGACTTCGCTGAGGGCGACGATTTTCAGATACCGGGCATTGACGGGTGCGTCGAGTTTCAGCGTCTGCGGCCTTCTGGCATTTGCGGGGAACTGGCCTTTGAAGGCCGGCTGACCCCAGTTTTCCGGGTCATTGCTCAGATAAATCTCATAGTCTTTGAGCCGGCCGTTGGTCATATCCTGACGGGGGGTGTAAATTACGGCGGTGATATCCTGCGGCTTTTTGAAGTCGATGACCAGGAAATGCGGATGACTTGGGGCGCCGCCGCTGTAACGGCTGTGCCAGAAGGTGTCCGGCTCGCCGTCAATGGCATGAATCGGTTCGCCTTCATCCGGCTCAAAGCTGCTGGCCTTGATGTTCCACTTGGCCGCGGGGGATTCGGGGAAGACCAACATGCCCTGATAGGGGGCCTGCCCCGGTGCGGTGGCGCGAACCTGCACGGTTCCGCTGGCCAATTCAAACGGTACGGTATAGGTCTTCCACTCGGCGCCATCGATGGCATACTCAATTTTGACACCGGCGGCTGCACAGGACAGCGTGACTAATCCGGCCATATCTCGTGCACCCAGGACCGGCTTGATGCGGTCCTGCGGTACGGGCAGTCGGCCGACTGCCGGCAGATTATTCTGGCCGGCCGGCAGGAGTCGCAGCACATACGAAAATGTTGCCGGATCGGACCAGACAATGTATTGTTCCAGCGGACGCGGGCCGCAGCCGTTGGAGCCAACGCCGAGCGTTCGTGCGGCCAGGGTCAGTACAGTGCTGGTGCTGGCCGGCAGGTCCACGGTGTATTCAATCGGGGTCATCACTTCATCGGTATAGGGCAGGGCGGAAACCTGCATGCTGTCGCCGTCGGCCTGAGCCAGCAGCGTCGGCATCCGCTTGCCGCCAACAGCTGCCCAGCGGACGTCTTCATGATTGCCGCATTCCATCGGTTTGGCATACGGGGTCATCTGTTCTTTGATGCTGCTGCTGTAAAGACCGATGTCGAAGCCGCGTTTGCGGTCGCTGTAGTTTTCCATCGGGCCTCGCCCCAGATAACTGAACTGATCCAGCTTCGCATCCAGCAGCATCCGGACGCCCATGCGGGCCAGCGGGATGCGGCGTCCCATGGGGGCAATCGCGTTATCGACGAGGATCGAGCCGTCGCCGTAAATCGTATAGATGGCCGAGTGGGTTATATGGAATCCTTTTTTGCCGGTCGCCTGTACGACGGCTTCGATACGGACCATCGAAGGCTGGGGCTGAATGAAGTAGGTGCTCAGTACCGTGTGTTTCAGGTCATCCAGGCCATATTCCTGCCAGTACCTGTAAGCCCACATGTCGTCGTTTCGGTGCGGTGCGCGCCACAGGTGCATCCTGGGCCCGCCGCCATCGGCCAGCAGATTGACCTTATCCCGCACCAGTTGGGTAATCGTTCCTTCGGTTCTGTCGAATACGACGGAAAAGCCCTTGCCGGACACAATGATTTGTGACTCTTTTTCGCTGAGTTTGAGCGAGTCAAATTTTGCAGTGTCCACGGCGACCGCCTGTGCTTTGACGGGTACCTGGAATTGTGCGGCAGCGACTTCAAAACCTGCCTTGGCCCAGAGTTCCTTTTTGGCCAGGGTAAACCAGATGCGCAGGAAATAGCCGGCGCTGGGTTTGGGATCGATTTTCTTGAATGGGATGGTCAGGATTTGGTCTTCGCCGGGGCCGATGTTCAGAGCTTTCAACTTGCCGCTGTCGATCTCTGTGCCGTCTTCGGTCAGCGACCAATGGCCGTTGAAGCCTGACAAGTCAATAAAGGCATATCGGTTACGGATTTTGATTTTACCTGCGGTCAGGTCGTCGGCTTCGATGCCGATCCACTGATAGGCCCGCTTCATCTCAGGATAGTGGGGCTTGGGGGAGCGGTCGGAGAAGATGACGCCCTTGTGGATAAAATAATGGTCATTGGGCACTTCGCCGAAACCGCCGCCGTAGGCCATGTACTGGCGCTTGGGGTCGCGATTATTCCAGAGGCCCTGGTCCTGCCATTCCCAGATGGCACCGCCCAGAAGCGTCGGGTACTTGTCAAACAGGTCGTTGTATTCGCCGATGGAGCCCATCGAATTAAACATCGCGTGGGCATATTCGCACAGATAAAACGGCTTGGTAAGTGTTGTCGAATTGGCGATCTGTTCCACACCGCCGACGCCGGTGTACATCTGGCTGTCGATATCGGCGGGATTTTCTTCGCCAATCCCAAATCGCTCATAATGTGTCGGGCGGTCCGGGTCGATGGCCTTAATTGCACGAAGGGCCGCAAGAAAATTCTGGCCGGAGCCGGCTTCATTGCCCAGCGACCAGATAATTACGGAAGGATGATTCTTGAAGTTCTCGACATTGGCGACATTGCGGTCCACGTGGGCGGCCTCCCATGCCTTGGGATGCGACAGGGATTCGCGGCCATAGCCGTAGCCGTGCGATTCGACGTTGGCCTCGGCGACCAGATAGATTCCCCATTCGTCGCACAGTTCGTACCAGCGAGGGTCGTCTGAATAATGGCAGGTACGGACATGGTTGCAGTTGCCCTGTTTGAGGACTTCCAGATCACGGATCATTTTTTCTTCGGTGACATAATGGCCGGAATCGGGCCAGTGCTCATGGCGGTTTGCCCCTTTGAGCTTGATCGGCACGCCATTGACGGTAAATAGCCGGCCTTTGATTTCGATTTCACGGAAACCGGTCCGGGCCGACAGAATTTCTTCTTCTTTGCCGTTGGCCAGCGTCAGAACGGTCGTATAAAGTGTGGGGGTTTCGGCGGTCCATTTGGCGGGGGCCTTGACCGGCATCGTCAGCGTTACAGTTTTTTCCTGTCCGGCCTCGATTGCCGGCACATCGATTTTCACTTTCTCGGCGGCGGTCTTGCCTTCAAGGTTAAACAAGGCCCCGGTCAGGGTGCAGGCCTGGGAAGCCTTGTCACCGTAATTCTTTACTTTGGCGGTGACTTCGAGTATGGCGTTTTTGTATTGCTCGTCCAGGTCTGTCTTGATGAAAAAGTCGCGGATGTGAACCTGCGGCGCGCTCCAGAGGGTGACATTGCGATAAATGCCGCTCAGTCGCCACATATCCTGGTCTTCGAGATAACTGCCTACTGAAAACCGATAGACTTCCACGGCAACCATATTCTTGCCCGGCTTGACATACTTTGTGATGTCAAAATCCGCGGCGTTGCGGCTATTGACGCTGTAGCCGACCTTCTGGCCGTTGACCCATACAAAAAACGCTGAATCGACGCCGTCAAAGGTCATAAATATCCGGCGGTCCTGCCAGGCTTTGGGCACCTCAAATTCCCGCCGGTAGCTGCCGACCGGGTTGCGTTCGGTGTAGGCGGTGTAATTTTTCGGCGGCTCGCTCATCACACGCGGCCAGTCCTTCTGGAAGATATAGCCGGCATTGCGGTAGTAGGGCGTGCCGTAGCCGAGCACCTGCCAGTTGGAGGGAACGGGAATTTCCTTCCAGCCGCTGACGTCAAAATCGGTCTTGTAGAAGTCCGCAGGCCGCTGGTCGGGTGTGGGGACCCAGTTAAATTTCCATTGGCCGTTGAGGCTCCGACAGAAAGAAGAATCATGGCGTTTGGCCGCCAGTGCCTCCTTGAGATTGCCATAGGGCATCAGCGTGGCATGAGCGGGTTCCTTATTAATGCCCAGACATTCCGGGTCTTCGATTTCCGGCGGCAGGGGAGCTGCGGCCAGACAAATCACTGACAGCACAAGACTTAGACAAAGCCCAGTGATAATGGTGATCCGTGTGTTCTTATCCATGATCGATTCCTTTTTCCTGTTTTAACCTTCCAAAAAGCGATTTTCTGCTTCTGTTTGGCCGGATTAGACCGGCAAACAGATTCCATTCAGTACTATATACCGATTTTCTTCATATTGTGACGATAATTCCATCCAAAATCTGCGCAAATAGGATGAATTTTCTTTTTCGGATGTGTTTTGAGGGGAAATTGTTACACAAAGGCTGGCATATATTCTCATCCTGCCGAATAATTTCCGGGCCGGTTCAGAGCAGTTCGCCTTATGCCAATCACTTAAAATAATATCCGCGGCTGCAATACAGCCGCGGATTATGATGATACTCCCCTCCGAAGGGATGTGCTTTTCAGATACAAAACATACAGACGTTTATTTATATACCTGCCGCCAGTAACCGCGGATATTGCTGCCGCGCAGGTCGCAACTGACCGGGCCTTTGTTCCAGAAATAATCATTGTAGCCGCCCAGGATGCCGCCGGGACCAACCGGCCCCATCACCACGGATTCAACGGAATTGGGCTGTTCTTCGGCCTTGGCCTGGAACCAGGCGTTGCGGATGGACAGCGGAGGCAGCGTTATAAAGACGATTTTTCGACCGAGTACATAATCGGCAAAACGTCCGCCGAAATTGGGCCAGTCATAGGCATTGGTCTGGAAGCCCAGCAGCAGATGCAGGCCGTCAAACGCAGGTCCCCAGCGTGCTGCGCAGCTTTGTCCGCCATAATCCCCCTTGAGCACCTGACAGGACAGCAGGGCCAGCCACTCGATATCATAGTTGCCCCATGCCCCGGCAGCATCGGTATAGGTCAGCGTGCCGTCGTCATGGTTGCTTTCAAAGGTAAATCCTCCGCCGTAGCCGTGTCCGATATAGAAAGTGATATCGGTATTATCCACGTAGGTGGTATCCGTTCCGGCCGGCGGCTGCTTGAAATCTTCTTCCCAGGCCGAGGTGCCTGTCCAGTTGAATCGCATCGTGACGCCATCGCTGAGGAATCGTGAGCGGAAGCCGCTCTGATTGGCCGCACCCAGGTCTGAAACGGCACGGGAAATACCAAAGTCCCGAACTCCGCCTGACAGGGGGGTAATACCGCCGCCGGCGCCTTCTTTGATGGCACCGACTGTTACGGTTTGAGACACCGAAATCCAAATCCCGTTTTTGTCAAGCACGTTGACAGTAACGGTTTCGGGGCCGGCCTGTGATCTGGGAAGGGCACGGTATTGCACACTGGATTGTTCCTCGGAAACCCAGCTCAAATCCGTCGATGTGGAGTGCCAGTAATAGCGATAGGGTTTCTGGCCGCCGCTTGCAAATGCCTGGGCGATGACCAGGGAGGATCCTTCAACCCAGGCTTCCAGTCCAACCGTGGGTACATACGATGGATCGGCAATGGCGGGAATCAGGCGGCGAAGTTGATGGAACTGCGCACCTTCGGGGGTAAAAATAATCCCGCCGATATCATAATGGGGAATCAGCGTTTGCGTGTCCTGTTCAGACAACGGCGGGGCGTAATAGACCAGTTGAGCCTGCTGTTCAGGCACAAAACGTGCCGCCGCCTCTGCGCCAAAGGCCCGCTGTACGGCCTGTTGGGGATTGATCAGCGGGAAGGTCTCCCGTCCGGCTTCAACTCCTCGGCGGGCCAAAAACAGCTCGGTGACATCGCCCTGAGGATTATACGACACGCTGAACTTGGCCCCCGGACCCATAATCGGAACCCCTCGGACTGCGGAGTTAAACTGCACCCGGGTATCCATCTGAACTGCCGGCAGCAGGAGATGGCCCTGCGTGTCCATCAATTCAAATGTGGAATGCGATACGCTGGGCTCTCCGTCGCCTAAGGCGATTCCGGTTTCCTGCAATGCCTTCGCGACTTCCGAGAGGGCGGTTTGCGGAGGTACAGGCACGATTTCCCGGAGCAGTTTTTCGTCGAGGGCTTCAAATGCAATCTCACTTTCGCCGTCCTGTTCGGTTTCCTTGAGCAGTTCTTCAATTAATTGCGGATCCTTAACCGGCACAGTGGGTACGGCCAAATGCCTTTGCGGATCGATGAACTGAACCGGAAAGCCCGGTTCAAAAATCAATTGCTCCTGCGGAATCCCGAGGATTTTGGCAAGGCCGCCGGCTTGTGCAGGGCTGATGCCGACATCGATGACTTTCAGCACGGGCAGTGCGGTGACTCCGGAACAATCCGTCAGCCAGTTTTGCGATAAAATCAGAAAGTCATCCATATCGACTTTGCAGTCGCCGGTAATATCGCCCGGGCAGGGAATCAGGCAATCGGCGCCTCTTGCCGGCACAGGGGGCAGCCAGACCAGCACCAGCAATGCTGTGATAAGTTTTACTTGAGTAATCATAATTGAATCCTTTCCTATTGTATTTTTAATTATTCACTTCATGTGCTGTCACAAAAGACTTGCTTCATAGGCATACTCCTTGAAAAATTAAGGATAAATTAAGACTAAATCAGTCTTGCTTCTATATAGACAATTTTGTTTCAATTCCGTTGTGTGGTTTTGAAACAAATAGTTGCAGTACACTCTCGACAAAGGTTTTTGATGGTGCAAATGTTCAAAGCAGAGTGGTGTTAGCGAGGTGTTGATAAAAGATAGATTGAAAGGAAAAAGTCAAAAACCCTTTTGAAAAGCAAATTGCCAAAGAACCTGCTGTTTCTTCAAATCTGAATGAATAAATCACAAAATCCTATGGAATAACTATGAATAAGGGGTTCGTTTTGTTTGAACATAAAACGCAAAATACATCCTGCTGTACCGGTGAAACTTGATTTAAGTCTTGTTTTATGATAAAGTTAATGAAATTTATAGAATTTGTATTTTGTCAGTAATTTTAATCGCAATGACGGGATTTGCGTTTCGCTTCTTGGTTTAGCAGCTCCGTTATAACTGTTGTTGGCCGGGAAGTATGGCATAACCGTAGAGCAGCCCGCCATTCGCGGTCTTGCCCAGCAGCTTGGCGGCAATGTTATCGTCCATAATACCATGGCCTTTGGCGTCGAATTCCAGGATCAGGTCATCGCCCTGTTTGGCTGTGCTTTGCACTTTGGCTCCGCGGCCCCAGTTGACCTCCTGCCAGGCACCAAGACGAAGCGACTTGATATCCATGTCGAGGTGCGGATTGAAGCCGGGTTCGGCTTTGACCAGCAGACGGATGGTTTTGGTGTCGGAGGTAATGGGCTGATCGTTGAGAATGGTGATCAGACGTTCGGTGACCAGGGGGACAGACATGCTTTTGGAACTGTGATTGTCGCCGCCCTTGTCCTCATTTTTAATCACGTCAATACCCGCCAGCAGCAGGTGGGTGGCCCGGCGGTATTTGTCCTGGAGGACCTTGGGACGCTCGAGTTTAAACCAGTTGACACGGGTGCCGTCTTCATGGACAGTGACACTGGTGTCGTAAGCGATGCCCGGCTCCTGGATCCAGTGAACCGCGTCGAGGGACCGCATATAAATGGCCTGACAGGTAGGCCAGTAGTTGGCGATGAGATGGTATTGGCTGGGGCCTCGCCAGACGACGGGGTCTTCGAGATGATTGTAGCGGCCTTCGTAGCCTGGCGGATAGGCTCTGTCGCAGACTTTTTTGTAGGGGCCTTCGGGAGCGCCGGACTGGCTGATATAGACACCGCCGTGGCGGGGAATCATGACCAGACTGCCGTCTTTGCGATAGGTGAAGGTGGGATTGTCGACATTTTCCTCGCGCATGCCGTTATGGTCGAGAGTGATTTTTTTATCGCACAGCTTCCAGGGGCCTTCGGGCTTGTCTGCGATGTAGAAGGTCTCGCCGATGCGGAAGATAGCGTAGGTGCCGTCTTTGAGTCTGACGACTTCAGCATTATGAGCCTTGCCGATGGTGTGCTGGTAAATGAAGGGACCGGTGGGTTTGTCGCCGATAGCATAGACGACTTCGGAATCAGGCCACGCGCCATGTCCGCGGGGGTCATTGGAAGGCCAGCGGCAGGCGTACATGTGATAGCGATTGTCCTCGCCCTGGAAGCCGGAGATGCACCAGTAGCTCCACTGTGGATCTTCAATTCCGTTGTGGATATCACGGGGAATGACGCCGTCAGCGCCCCAGATGCCCTCTTCTTCAAGGGCATCATAGATCGGCATCGGCAGGATACGGTCCTTAAAAGCCGCGCCCCAGACCAGTCCCGGCGGCTGATAGAGCGGGCCTGGATAGAGGTTCGGCGGTGCGGGACGGTTAGCAGCTTCAGCGACCGGGCAAAGAGCTGTGAGAAGTGTAATGATTACAAGGGCAAGCGATAGTAGTGGGTGCATAATAAGCTCAGATTTCCCGTTTAAACAATTAAAATCCATAGTTTTCTCTTAACGATGTCGAAAATTCTACAAAATGCGATACCGCAGGGTCAAGAAAAATCCATTCGATGCCTGCTTAAAACCGCCCAGAGGCTCTATACCATCAATTCACCTCTTTTTTGCACGAATTCACCTGGGAAATCCAGGTTGAAATACTTCAGGAAATGAGTATGATAAGGACATTGTATTCAGATTAGAGTTTTTGGTGTGAAGGGACGATTACGATGATTCGCCAATGGTGGTCCAAAGTCGGACAGCGCTGGAAAGCACGCAAAGGCCGGGTGACGACAGCAGAAGATGAATTGCTGCTGCTGAATAATACCCCGAATGCCGTGGTGCCGCTGCGCGGGCCCAACGCCGCAGATCCTGCATTGGTTCGCAAGAAAGACAGTGCCGAAATTGTCGGCGAAGCGGTCAATAAACTGGTGGATCGTCTTGAGCAGATTAACGCCAGTATATCTCTGCAAATTCAGCAAAATGAGCTGCTTGTCGATAAAATCAATCAGATTCCGGACTTACTATCCGGTCTGCCGCAGCAAGCCCAGGAACAGCGTCAGATCTTGCAGGACCTGAGTACGGAGTTAAAGACAAAATCCGCAAACGATCAGAAGATGCTGGAGACGGTAGCGGGAATGAGTGAACAAGCGGTCGAACAAACCCAGAAGCTGGGCCAGATACACGAGCATCTGGAGGCGACTGCCAAGGTGGACCGTCAGATTTGTGATAATCTGGGTAAATTCAGCAGTTCCATCGAAAAACTGGATACCGACACGGTCAGTCAGACCGAATGGATACAGCAGATGAGCCGGTCATTTACCGCGACCGATCGTTATTTGAAATATACCCTGGCTCGCCAGCAGCGACGGTTTATGTGGGTCTTTGTCATTTCGATGGCGGTTAGCCTGGTGGCTATATCCGGTTTGGTGGTCGGAATCATCCTGTTGACTCGATAAACCACGCGATGCCGGATTCTCAGCCCAAACGGATTTTCATCAGTGCGCTCGAACCCAGCGCCGAGCTGCATTGTGCCAACCTCATCCGCCAGTGCGGCCGGAAACTCAGCGAGCCGCGGCATTCCGGAAAATTGTTCGAGTGGATTGGTTTTGGCGGGCCGAAGATGGAAGAGGCCGGCTGTGCCTTGCTGGAAAACACCGTCAACAGGGCGGCGATGATTTACAAGGTCTTTGGTCAGCTCGGGTATTACCGGAGCCTGATTCACAAAGCCCGGCTGTCGCTGGAGCAAAACAAACCCGATTTAGTCATTGTCTGCGATTCTCCCGCATTTAATTTTCATATTGCCAGGGCCGCGAAGAAGTTTAATATCCCGGTCTTATTCTATGTGGCTCCGCAATTGTGGGCGTGGGCTCCGTGGCGGATTCATAAATTGAAGGCCTGCTGTGATAAGCTGGCCTGTATCCTGCCCTTTGAGCAGGACTGGTTCCGGCAGCGCGGTGTGGATGCGACCTTTGTCGGCAATCCGCTGTTTGATGAATTGACTGAGCCTGTGGAGAAAAATCTCAAGACCTATGATGCATTTATCCCGCAGCAGGCCAGGATTGCCTTGCTGCCGGGGTCCCGCAGGCACGAGATCGAGACGCTCTGGCCCGCGATGCAGCAGATTGCACTGCAGATTCGCAAGGTCTATCCGGAGACGCATTTTTATACCGCGGCGCCGGATATGTCCAAGATGGTCCTGCTGCACGAGCATCGGATGAGCGGCTTTTCGTGTCTGGAGCAGATTGGCGGCCTGATGGATTTGTGCAAGCAGGTGGACCTGGCGATTGTCGCCAGCGGCAGTGCGACGCTTCAGGTTGCCGCGGCGGCGTGTCCGATGATTGTGATGTATCAATCCAGCCGGCTGATGTGGCATCTGGTGGGGCGGTGGCTGATACGTACGCCGGTGCTGTCGCTGCCAAATATCGTAGCAGGCCGTCGGCTGGTGCCGGAGTTTATGCCGTATTTTACCTCGATAGACCCGATGACCGATGCGGCGATGGATTATTTGAGTAGTCCCGAACGTTTAAAACAGGCCAGCGCAGACCTGGTAGAACTGTGCAAGCCTCTGGCCGGACGAAATGCGGCTGCCGAGGTTGCCAATATTGCATTTGGGATGATATAACTCTGATTATATCTAAATAGGGGCTGTAGGGAGCCTTTTCTGGGCTTCGATTGGGGTGCTTGGCATTCTTTTGAACCGCCAGCCGTTGGCAACTGCCGCAACGACCAACGGGAGTGGAAAAAAACGACATACGAATCGCTCATTTACCTGCCTGAAGGCAGTCGGGGTGACTGGATTCGAACCAGCGGCCTCCTGGACCCAAACCAGGCGCTCTAGCCAAGCTGAGCTACACCCCGCGGTGCAAAGTAGGGTATATAAATATATAAACTGTCTCCAGAAAAGGCAAGAAAAACCTACCGCGGAATATTTCGGGCCGGATTTCCCCTTGTTCGAGGCCTAAAACATTGACTTTACCCCCCGTTTCTCTTAGTATGGTCGAACTTTAGACGTATATTAGAATGAATGGTCATTGCTGATCCAAATGGATATAAATCCAGATGAAGAAAGGTTATCTATGTCTGAATCCAAAGTCAAATTGAGAACCAGACCCTGTGTGATGATTATCCGGGATGGATGGGGATGGAATCCCAACCCCGCTGAAGATAAATTCAATGCGGTCAAAGTCGCCAATGTGCCGACCGATACGATGCTGATGAACAATTATCCGAACTGCCTGATTCGAACCTATGGTGAAGATGTCGGCTTGCCGCAGGGCACGATGGGCAACAGCGAAGTCGGGCACCAGAATATCGGGGCCGGACGCGTGGTGTATCAGGATTCGGTACGAATTACCGTAGCGATCCGCAACGGGGAATTCTTCCAGAATGAAACCCTGCTGGCCGCGATTCGCAGCGCCAAAGACAATGGCAAAAAGCTGCATTTGTTCGGGCTTTGCAGCGATATCGGCGTGCATTCACTGCTGGGGCATTTGTATGGCCTGCTGGAGATGTGTAAACGCAACGGCCTTAAGGATGTGTATCTGCATGCGTTTACGGATGGGCGTGATTCGCCTCCGACCAGCGGCGCGGGTTATATCGCCGATATCGAAAAGAAGATGGCCGAAATCGGCGTCGGCAAGATAGCGACCGTGATGGGGCGGTTTTATGCGATGGACCGGGATAAACGCTGGGAACGTGTCGAAGTGGCGTACAAGTGCCTGACCGAGGGCACCGGTCATGCCGCCAAGTCTGTCCTTTCGGCGATGCAGGAAAGCTATGCCAAAAACATCACGGATGAATTCATTGAGCCGACTTATGTTGCCAATGCCGCCGGCAAACCGATTGCCCTCGTGCAGGATGGCGACAGCGTGATATTCTTCAATTTCCGCGGCGACCGTCCTCGTGAATTGACGCGGGCGTTTGTGGATGCAGACTTCAGCGGATTTGCACGGCATATTCAGCCCAGGACGGCGCATTATGTCTGCATGACCGAATATGATTCCAAGATACAGACGCCGGTGGCATTTCCGCCGATTCGCCAGATGCCCAATATCGCGGGCGAATATCTGAGCAAGCTGGGACTCAGGCAATTCCGCTGCGCTGAAACGGAAAAATATGCTCATGTGACATTTTTCTTCAACGGCGGGCGGGAAGAGCCGTTTGAAGGGGAAGAACGGCAGATCGTTCCTTCGCCGCGGGTCAAGACCTATGATATGAAACCGGAAATGAGCGCCAACGAAGTCTGTGATGTGATTTGTGAAAAGCTGGATACCAACCAATTTGATGTGGTCATCTGCAATTTTGCCAATCCAGATATGGTGGGACATACTGGTGTTCTTGAAGCGGCGGTGACGGCGGCCCAGACGGTAGATCGCTGTGTCGGCCGGATTCTGGACAAGGTCAAGGCGATGGGCGGCAGCGCCGTGATTCTGGCCGACCACGGCAACTTTGAAAAGATGTGGGATTTTGAAAACAATATGCCTCACACGGCCCACACAGTTGGTGAAGTGCCGTTTATTGTGTTTGATGAGGCCTTCAAATCCAGGAAAATGGCCTCCGGCGGCAAGCTGGCCGATGTGGTACCGACGTTTCTGGAGGTGATGGGATTGCCCAAACCGGCGGAAATGACCGGCAAGAGCCTTCTTCTGTAAATGTCTTTCACAGGCAGGGAAGTGTAATTATGGGCAGGATTGCCGTTCTCGATGACAATATGATTAATATGATTGCGGCCGGAGAAGTCATCGAGCGGCCTGCCAGTATTGTCAAGGAACTGCTGGAAAACAGCATCGATGCCGGGGCGACGCGGATTACGGTTCTGGTCGAAGACGGCGGACGCAAACGCATTGCGGTGACCGACAACGGCTGCGGGATGGATGCCGAAGATTTGCAGTTGGCGCTGGAACCGCACGCAACCAGCAAGGTCCGACAGGCCGACGACCTGCATGTCATACGGACAATGGGGTTTCGCGGGGAGGCGCTGGCCAGTATCGCCTCGGTGGCCCAGGTGACGCTCATCAGCCGCACGGCTGATTCCATCCAGGCCAATCTGCTCAATTGCGATTGCGGCCAGAGGGAGCCGGTCCGCCCGGCCAGTGCCGATGTGGGGACGACGGTGGATGTGCGGAATCTGTTCTATAAACTGCCGGCCCGGAGGAAATTCCTTCGTACCGCCAACACCGAGATGACGCATATCATCGAACATTTTACACGCATTGCCCTGGCGAATTTGTCGCTGGATTTGACGCTGATTCACAATACCCGGGAAACCTATCGTCTGCTCGGCGGACAGACGCTGACCGAGCGGGTGGGGATTCTGTTCGGCAAAGAGCTGGCCGAGACGATGATGCCTATACGAAAACAGGAGAAGGGGATGGAGATTTCCGGCCTGATTGGCAGGCCTGCTTCGGCGCGTACCAGCAGCAGTTATCAATATGTCTTTCTCAATCGGCGATTCATCCGGGATAAATTCATTCAGCATGCCGTGCGGCAGGCCTATCAGGGCCTGATGGAACCCAATCGCTATCCGGCGGTGTTTTTGTTTCTGGATATGCCGCCGGAGCAATATGATGTCAACGTTCACCCGACCAAGGTCGAGGTGCGTTTCGAAAACTCCAACCTGGTGCATTCACAGGTTCTGGCGGCGCTGCGGGATAAACTGCTCAGTACCAATCTGGATGTCGGCGGGAAAATGCCGCCTTCGATGGAATTCGGTCCTTTGCCCGACGGCGGGGCGGAAGGGGAGTTTGCCCGGCGTCAGCGGATTCTGGATGCGGTTGAGGATTTCTTTAAAAAGCCCGCAAGCTCGCAAAAGACATTCGAGTTTAAATCGCAGCGGCATGACCCCTTGTTTGGAGAGCCTTCGCGAACCTCATCAGAGACAATCGCTCCGGATACAATCCCGGCCTATCGGGATATCGAACTGCCGATTGCTCCGCAGAAATATCTGCAGGTCCAGAACAGCTACCTGCTGCTGGCAACCGAACAGGGATTTGAGGTGATCGACCAGCATGCACTCCACGAACGGATTTTGTTTGAAAAGCTGTGCGAGAAAATCCGGCAGGGCAGGCTGGCCTCACAGCGATTTCTCACGCCGGTTGTGATTCAGGTCACACCCCAGCAGGAAGAAACGGTGGAGCATAACGCGGTGCTATTCGATAAACTGGGGATTGAATTGAGTTTATTCGGGCCGGGGACCATCGCTATTCAGGCCTTTCCAATCTTGCTGGAAAAAGCAGAGCCGGGTGAGTTTGTCCGGAATCTGCTGGATACCCTGGCTTCCACTGCGACGTCCGACCAGCCGGAAGATTTACTCAAGGAAATCCTTGAGCGGGCGGCCTGTATTGCGGCGGTCAAGGCCGGACAGCCGTTGACGGAGACCGAGGTGGTGCAATTGCTTGCCGACCGGCAAAAATATCCGCAGGCCTGTCGGTGTCCGCACGGCCGGCCGGCGACCTTGACGTTTAGCGTGGCGGAACTGGAAAAACAATTCAAGCGGACGGGATTTTAATGTCGGGCCGGCAGATACAAAACCCCGGACAGCAGCCTGTCCGAAGGATGAAAAAGACCACGCTGGCGGTGGTGCTGGCTGTGGATGCGGTGATTATTGCCGTTGTGATATTCGGTGTGTGCAGCCTGTGGGGATATCTGAATGGTCGTCCCGCAGAGCATCCGCAGCAGGCAGTGCGGACACCCGGGGAAGGTTCTGAACGGATTGTCTCGCTGGCGCCGAACCTGACGGAACTATTATATGCGATGGGCCTGGACAAGGAAATTGTCGCCGTGACTTCCGACAGCAATTTTCCCGAGCAAACCCGATTCCTGCCCAAAGTCGGTACCTTCTGGCAGCCGGATATGGAAGCGATAATCGCCGTACAGCCGACACTGGTGGTGGCAATGGGCTTTGACCAGCAGGCGGGACTTGCCGGACGGCTGCGAAAAATGGGATGCCGGGCTTTGTCGCTGAATATTGAATCTTTTCCCGAATTGTACAGCGGAATTCAAACGCTGGGCCAATCCGTCAATCGTCCGCAGGAAGCCGGTCAGTTGATGCGGCGGATTCAGGGGGCGCAGGATCATCTCCGAAGACGATTTGCAGGCCGGGCTGAACCGCGGGTGCTGTGGGTTATTCAGCGGGAACCGCTGAGGGTGGCCGGGGTGGATACGTTTGTCGATGAAATGATTCGCACCTGCGGCGGACGGAATGCAATCGGCAAGACCATTCATCAGTATCCGCCCATCAGCCAGGAAACATTGCTTGCCACGGCACCGGATATTATTATTGAGCCGGCCGATACCGCGGCGGATTATGAGCGGCTGTCCCATACGATTGATGAATTTTACGGGCGATACCCGAGCCTGCCGGCGGTGCAGGATAAACGCATTTATGTCCTGGATGGGGATTTGGTCAGTCGTCTGGGGCCTCGCATTGAAAAAGGCCTGAAAGAAGTCGCCAAGTGTCTCTGGCCGCAGGAGAAATTCAACTGAGCATGAAAACGCTGACGTCCGGTACAATGTGGAGGACCATTCTGGTCGGCATCGCGGGATTGCTGGCAACGGCGGCGATATGCTCTCTGTTGGGTTCCGAAAAGGTCCATTTTTTACGCGTATGGGAAGGAATTGTCGGACAAGCCGGAAACGGATTCAATCAGGATTATATTATTTATGTACAGTTTCGTCTGCCGCGGATTTTTCTGGCCGGGATAGTCGGGGCGGCATTAGCCTGTGCGGGGACGGTGCTGCAGGCCATTTTACGCAATCCGCTGGCCGACCCATACCTCTTGGGCATTTCCAGCGGAGCGGGACTTGGGACGATGCTGGCCGTAATCGGCGGCCTGGGGGCGACTGTGCTTGGAATATCTTCGATTACGCTGTTGTCTTTTGTCTGTGCACTGGGGACGGTGTGGGTTGTCTGGCTGCTGGGGGGACGCGGGTATAAGGGCGGCATGACGGGATTGCTTCTGGCCGGCGTTGTGGTTAACGCATTTCTATCGGCGGTGATTATGTTCTTGAATTCCATTGCCGCAGCCAGCCAGGTCCAGACGACCATCTTCTGGCTGATGGGCAATATTTCGGCAATTGACAATACGTCGCTGTTGTGGATTAGTGCCGGTATCGTTGCCGCAGGAGTCATTGCATGCATGCGGTTTTCGGTCTGGCTGAATCTGATTAGTTTCAGCCCGGAAGAAGCCCGGCTGTCGGGGGTCAATGTCCGATGGCTGTACCAGGGATGCTTTGCAGTGTCTGCACTGATTACCGCGGTGGCGGTCAGTTTAAGCGGACTGGTAGGATTTGTGGGGTTGATTGTGCCGCATGGGGTACGTCTGCTGATCGGGCCGGATCATCGCCTGCTGATTCCGGTCAGTGCTCTGGCGGGGGCGGCGTTTGTGATTGTCGCAGATACAGTATCGCGGATTGTGGTGCCGCCTGCGGTGATGCCGGTAGGAGTCGTTACGGCGCTGGCGGGTGGTCCTTTCTTTCTGTATTTGCTGGTGCGTTTCGGCAGGAAGCTTCATTTGGGAGACTAAATGGCGATTATTGAAATCGACAACCTGTCATTTCATTATAAACAATTGCCCGTATTGTCGGATGTGACGGTGACATTCGAGCAGGGGAGTTTCTGGAGCATCCTTGGGCCAAATGGTGCGGGCAAAAGCACGCTGATTCGGCTTTTAGCTGGATTGCTGGTGCCTCAGAAAGGCTCAATCAAACTTCACGGTAAACGGCTGAGTCTATATCAGATTCGGGACCTGTCACGACAGATTGCCATGGTGTGTCAGGAGTATATCCCGGCCTTTGGATTTACGGTGCTGGAAACGGTCTCGATGGCGCGGGTTGGGCGGGAAGGTTTTGTTTTGTTTGAAGATGAAAATGACAAGGCCATGATTCGGGAGGCGATGGAGCAGGCCCAGATTACCCACCTTGCCCATCGGAAACTAAATGAGCTTAGCGGAGGCGAGCGGCAGAGGGTGTTCATTGCACGAGCCTTGGCCCAGAATACCCCGATTTTACTGCTCGATGAGCCGACCAATCATTTGGACATTAAACATCAGGTTTATATATTTGACCTCCTGAAATCCCTGCAAAAAGACCGGAATAAGACGATTTTGACCGTTACACATGATATTAACCTGTCCTGCCAGTATTGTGACCGGATGCTGCTGCTGGGCGGGGCGGGCCGATATGAGGTTGGGAATCCGCTGCAAGTCATTAATAATGATATACTTAAGTCCTATTTTGGTATCGAGGGCCATCGCGGGGTTATCGGCAATACACCGTTTTTTGTTCCGCTGGGGCGATTTTCAGGTGAGTCAGGTTCATGCCAATAGCAATAAGTCTTTTATTTAAAAGAAGTTAAAGATATTGTTTTTTGCTTGCTATTTTTTTGCAAGAAAGTATATATTTTGGGCTTCTCAGATTGCCGACAATGGAAAAGATAACCTTGTATTTCCAGTGCAGCAGGGCTCGATAATTGCGTATATAAGGTGGTAAAAATGAAAAAACCGGCAAAAAAAACAGCGGCAAAAAAAGCAGTGCCCAAAACGGTTGCCAAAACCGCCAAAAGCACAGCAAAATCAGCGGCCAAAACGGGTCGCAAAACCAGCATTGCCAAAAAGGCCGGCAATAACACCAAATCCCCAAATAATAATACTGAGGTTTCGCCCCCGAAAAAATCAATTCTTTCTTCAGTCCCAAAGGCAGTTCAGGGATCCACGAAAACCTATCTTAGTCCGGAGAAACTGGAGTATTTCCGTCAGATGCTTCTGGAAAAATTGCACCAGTTGCGAGGGGATGTAGATTCCATTGAGTCAGAAGCTCTCCGTAAAAACAGTGCGGATTCATCGGGTAATTTGTCCACGATGCCGATTCACATGGCCGACCTTGGCTCAGATACCTTTGAGCAGGATTTTGCTCTGGGCCTGATGAGTGGGGAACGCAAAATCGTGGCCGACATCATCGCTGCGTTAAAGCGAATCCAGGACGGGACATACGGCATTTGTGAAGGCACAGGAAAACCGATTCCCATTCCTCGCCTGGAAGCGTGTCCGTGGGCTCGATATTGCGTGGATTATGCTGCCAAACTGGAAAAAGGCCAAGTGAGCCTGCAGGAGAAGTCGTATCGTGCAGCCGAAAAGACTCGTATAAAAGATGAGGATGAAGAGGTTGATGATTCAGAGGAACCGGACGAAGAGGAAGATATAGAAGAAGACGAAGAACAAGAGGTTGAAGAGGGGGAGTATGATCATCTGGAAACCGATCCGGACCTGGAAGATCTCTATGAGATTGAAGATGGGCCGGACAGTCCTCCTTCCCAATAACAGAAATAGCTGTCAATTATGGTGTTTGAATGTCCAATATGTAAAAAACCTGTCTGTTCACCACAGAACGGGCGATGGGGTTTTTTTCCTTTTTGTTCTGAACGATGCCGGCTGATTGATTTGGGCAAATGGCTGGATGGGGAATATCGTGTTCCGGTGAATGCCGACCCAGTAGTGGATTCTGACAAATCTGATTCGCCGCATGAGGTCGACTGACAGCATTTTTTGTCGTAGCATTGCTGTGGTTAACCATTTTTCTCAAACTGACCGATATTAGGCCGCCAGGAGTTTTTCCAGGCGGCGGATAACAGGTTTTTCATGACTGTATCTGACAACATCTTTGACGTTCTCCTGCCAGACTATCTGGTGCATGGATTCTTTGAG
>Ga0228536_1001453_pt1 | contig 22070 bp, 17 predicted proteins | sample SJ1Smetagenome_FD_168611 | JGI IMG/M metagenome (GOLD analysis project Ga0228536, IMG submission 168611) | Enriched culture of PCE-dechlorinating microbial communities from Ithaca, New York, USA - SJ1.S | ecosystem: Engineered > Modeled > Simulated communities (microbial... > Unclassified...
GCCCTTCTGATGGAGATCTCAGAAGAGTGGCAGATCGGCAAGCACTATTGCGTTGGCAAGTCATTCGATTGTTAAAGAACGATGGATATTTCTGACTCGAATTTACAGAAAAAAGGTTGCACTATCGGTTATGATGGAAAAATCAGTCAATAATACATTATCAGATTGATTCATTTCTTTGACAAAGATCATCCATTTAAGGTAATTGTCTTGGAAATTTATTGGTTATGTTAGATGAATAAAGTAACGATTTCGATCCGCTACGTTATTTTGATAAGTTTTATTGTACTGTTGGTGTTCACTTTTACCAGCATTATCGGCATTGTTTTTAGCAATTGGCATGCCTCGGCGGAGGAGACCAATATTCAGTTTACTGAAGATCTAATTGCAGAGATTGATGGCGAGATTGACAGGTTTTTTTCCATTCCAACCTCGAACAATGCCATCAACAAAGAACTCATTGAAAATGGTGTGATAAATCTCTCAAATATCGCTGAACGGGAAAAATTCTTCGTAAGCGTTTTAAAAAACCAGAACAAAGAAATCTACAGTTTTAGTTACGGAAGCGAAAAGGGGGAGTATTATGGTGCCAGGAGAAACAACGAAGGTGTCATCGAAATTATGCGCAATGATGTTTCGACCGGGGGACAATCCTGGTACTATTCTGTGACGGATAGGATGACCGCCGGAGAGTTGGTTTTGCAGGCTGGTAAATTCGACCCACGCACACGTGACTGGTATAAAGCTGCCAAACAAAAACAAACCCCGGTTTTCTCTCCAATCTATAAGCATTTTGTTATGAATGATTTAACTGTGTCGGCAGCTTATCCAATTTATAACGAATCGGGTGAATTGCAAGGTGTGTTGGGTACACATATTATCCTCTCAAATATTGATGAATTTTTAAATGAGGTTGTCAAAAGCCGGCATGCATATGCTGTTATTGTTGAAAGAGATTCGGGGGAGTTTATTGCCAACACATTTAACCTGGAAAATTTCTCGGTTGGTGAGGATGGCAAGCTTAACCGTAACTCGATAGCCGAGGCGAATATTCCCGCCATTACCAAAGCATTTGAACAATATCAATTAAGCGGAAAAAGCCGGTTTAGACTGGATAACGAGAAAGATAAACTTTTTATTGCATTGACAGGATATCAGAAAGATGGTGTTGACTGGGTGATTATCACGGCTATACCTGAAAGTCTGTATATGGCAGGCATTGAAAGGAACATAAAAGTAAGTATCTGGCTGACGGTTCTTGCGGTATTGATTGCAACTGGAATTTATATAGCGCTCACCAACAAATACCTCAAACCTTTCGACAACTTAATCGCGGTTACTGAAAAATTAGCCCAGGGTGACTTAACGCAACGAGTGGATGTTATCAGAGATGATGAGCTTGGCAAGATATCAGTTTCATTCAACAGAATGGCAGACACCATTTTCTCGCTTGTTCACAACCTTGAGGAGAAAGTGAAAGAGCGAACAATTGAATTGGAAGAGGTCAATAATCAACTCAAAGAAAATCAGGAACGACTCCATCTTCTGCTTGATTCAACTGCTGAAGGTATTTATGGGGTTGACCTGGATGGGAATTGTACTTTTTGCAATACCAGCGGCATAAAAATGTTGGGGTTTAACCACCAGGATGAACTTTTGGGAAAGAACGTGCATTCACTCATTCATCATAGCTTTGCAGATGGCTCTGCTTTCCCGGTTGAGAAATGCAAAATTTATAAAACAATTTGGGAAGGGAAAGGCACGCATGATGAGGATGAGGTTTTTTGGAGAGCAGATGGCACTTCCTTTAATGTCGCCTATCATTCGTATCCCCAGTATAAGAATGGAGCAATAATTGGGGCGGTGGTTACCTTCATGGATATTACTGACCGGAAGAAAACCACCGAGCAAATCAATTATTTAAGTAGTCATGACCCACTGACCGGACTTTTCAATCGATTGTATTTTAACAATGCAATAAAAAAGATTGACACAATCAGTAATCTTCCGATTTCCATTATTTATGGTGATGTAAACGGGTTGAAACTGGCGAATGATATTTTCGGTCACGCTGCAGGGGATGAATTGTTGCAAAAAGCGGCGAAAATATTGAAAAACGCCTGTAGAAGTAATGATATTGTTGCGCGCATTGGCGGTGATGAATTTATCATCCTTCTACCGAATACGGAAGAAGATGATGCTCAAACGATCATACATAGAGTAAGTGATGAATTATCAAAGGAATTAATTACAGCGATTAAGTGTTCAATGGCACTGGGCAGCGCTACAAAAACGAGCTTGAGCCAAAACATTATTGACGTGATGGAAAGCGCCGAATCTGAAATGTATAAATGGAAAACCATCAACCGGAAAAAAATAATTCCGATATGCTGGAAACCATAATTACCACCTTGCATCAAAAGAGCCCAAAAGAAAAGCAGCATTCTCTTTCTGTCAGTAAACTTTGCGAGAAATTTGGCCATGAATTACACATGACGATAACTGAAGTGAATAAGTTGAAAGAAATTGGATATTTCCATGATATCGGTAAGATCATTCTGGATGATTCCATACTTAACAGAAAAGAGAAGTTATCGGATGAAGAGAAAAGAGAAATGCAACAGCACCCGGTGGTTGGTTATCGCATCATAAACTTGTTCGATGACAAATTGGATCTTGCTGAAGGAATCTATGGACATCACGAAAAATGGGATGGATCAGGATATCCAAAAGGATTAAAAGGGGAAGAAATTCCACGACTGGCAAGAATTATGGCCGTAGTGGAATATTACGAATCGATCAGAACTTACCGGAAGAAAACCAACATTCAGGACGCATTGCAGGAATTGAAACAACTCTCCGGCACCAAATTTGATCCGGAAATTGTGGAAAAATTTGTTACAATGATGCAGACTGATCTGGATAACTAATCATTTGCAGTTGAAATTTTCGTTTGTGTCATGTGTGTTCATTGGAGGATTGATGGGCTTAATCTATATCGAAAGTACCAGTACAAACCCCTATTTCAACCTGGCGCTGGAACAATATGTTTTTGACAGCCTTCCGCGCACCAATGATTATTTCATGCTGTGGCAAAACGACAACGCAATCATTGTGGGCAAACATCAGAACACCATAGAAGAAATTAATGCTGAATATGTGAAACAGCATGGGATTAAAGTTGTGCGCCGCCAGTCGGGCGGGGGGGCGGTTTACCACGACATGGGCAATCTGAATTACACGCTGATATCTGATGCGGTTGAAGCGAACAGGTTGAAATTCTCTGACTTTTGCCAGCCGGTGGTAAAGGCGTTGGCGCGCATGGGTGTCACGGCGGAAATCAGCGGCCGTAACGACATGACCATTGACGGCAAGAAATTTTCAGGCAACGCCCAGTATGTGAAACAACACCGCATCATGCACCACGGCACCATCCTGTTTGATTCAGACCTGTCGGTTGTATCCGCTGCATTGAATGTTTCCAGAGATAAAATTGAATCCAAGGGGATTAAATCGGTGCGCAGCCGCGTGACCAATGTGCGAGACTACCTCCCCAATGATATGCCCCTGGAAGAATTTAAGAACCTGTTGAAACATTACATGGTTGATGAACAGCATGTTCCACAATACTTTCTTACGCCTGAAGATGTTGCAGCGGTGGAGGAATTGCAAAAGACCTATGAAAGCTGGGAGTGGAATTACGGTTCATCGCCAAAATATAGCATCCGCAAAGAGCGGCGCATTGAAGGTTTTGGCAAAATCCAGATTATGATGGATGTGGATAAGGGTGGGATCATCACCAACTTTGCCACATTTGGCGATTATTTTGGAGCAGATGCGGATGATGTCGCGAAGGCGATCATTGGGCATGCATCCGAAGAAAAGGCTTTGCTGGCAGCCCTGGCTGACCTGGATATTGGCCTGTATTTTAATAACCTCACCCGCGAACAACTTGTTGAAGTCATTTTGCAATAAAAAAGCTGCCCATTAAAAAATGAGCAGCCTGTCTCTACCTTGTAAGGAATCCCATCTTACACGGTCTTGACATCTCTCTTTCCAAGCCAGATGATGGCTAGCAGGATGAAGAAACCGGTGAATAACAGGCAACTGAGTATTAATTGCCCTGAGCTGTACTGCATCTCATCGGCTGGACCATTTCCATGCATACCCAGGCTGATCAGTGAATAGGGAAACCAGATGCCATAGCCCTTGGCCAATGCAGCCAATCCGGCAATACCACCCACAAGAGCCACACCAACCGGTATTGCGAAACTGCGGATAACAAGAGAAATGAAGAGTTGCAAAGAAGAGATGACAATGCCGCCAAGGGCGCCGTAAAACAGCCAATTGAATCATTGCTTTTTAAAAATGTAAAGGGGCTGTCCTCTACTTTTTGGACAGCCCCGAATTGGAAAATTGCGTGGGCGGCGCATTCACTGGAATAACCTGTGCATTGCAGGCCAAAATGAAAGCCAGACAAAAAATGTAAAAATACTTTAATCTCAGCATAATGACATTGTAGCAAAAGCGAACACACAAGAATAGTGTTGACTAATGAATATATAATGATAGATAAACAGACGAAGATTGCTTTTTTGGGCAAAGAATGATTTGCGCTTAACTTTTTAGGAGGAAAAGCATGTCCAATATTCCCGAGATTGATGTGAAACGCCGCAGAAAAGGAGAACGACCCACCGGGCAGGCCAGCGCGCCGGTGCGCCGCGATTTTGGCGAACGGCCATCCGGCAGCGGTGGCTCCACCGGCTTTGGTGGGGGCGGCGGCGGGCTGAAGCGTTCATCGGGCGGCAAGATGGGCGGCTGCGGGATTATTTTATTGATCGTGGTATATGTCATCCTTCGCTTGTTATTTTCAGGCGGCGGCGAAATCATTCAACCGCAAGAATATGAAAGCTATCAAGAACCAGCACAGGTGAGTGAGACCAATACGCCCCGGCCCACCCGCCAACCATCGATGGGCGGCAGCGACCAAACCTGGCTGGTGATGTTGTACCAGGATGCGGATGACCAGACTCTGGAACAGGATATCTTCCTGGATTTGAATGAGGTGGAACGGGTTGGCTCGACTGACCAGGTGACGATTGTGTCGCAGATTGACCGCTTCAGGGGTGGGTTCAACGGGGACGGCGACTGGCGTTCGACCCGCCGTTACCTGGTTAAACCGGACAATGACTTAAACCGCATTGGTTCAGAGCTGGTGGAAGACCTGGGTGAAGCCAACATGGCTGATGGCAACACCCTGGTTGATTTTGTCACCTGGGCAATGGATGCGTACCCGGCAGATCGGTATGTGCTCATTTTGTCAGATCACGGCATGGGCTGGCCGGGCGGATGGAGCGACCCGGCGCCGGGCGGAAAAGATTCGGGCAAGGCCCCGCTGATTAATGCCTACACAGAGGATTCCATTTTCCTGTCGGAGATGGATGAGGCGCTGGAAAAGATCCAAGCGAAAACCGGTGTTGAGAAGCTGGATTTGATTGGATTGGACGCCTGCCTGATGAGCCAGATGGAAGTGTATGCCATGCTGCAGCCTTATGCGCATGTGGCGGTGGCATCCGAAGAGACCGAACCCGGCCTGGGCTGGGCGTACGCGGCCTTCCTGGGGCAGTTGGCAGACGACCCGGGCATGGATGCCGCCACGCTGGCCAGTGCTATTGTGGATACCTATATTGAACAAGATCAGAGGATTGTGGATGACCAGGCGCGTTCTGAATTTTTGCGGCAGGGTTCGTCAATGGGTGGCTTCTTTGGCGTTCCCAGCATCAGCGCCAACCAACTGGTTGACCAACTGGGACGGAACATCACCCTGACGGCTATTGATCTGGGCGCTTTTGCAGATTTGCAGTCTAGTTACAATGCCTTTGCCTATGCCATGCAATCCATCGACCAGCGGGATGTGGCCCACGCGCGCACCTATGCCCAGTCATACACCAGCATTTTTGGGCGCGAGGTGCCGCCATCCTTCATTGACATGGGACATTTTGTCAGGCTGGTGGCAAAACAATCGGGCAGCTCAAAAATTCAACAAGCTGCCAGTGATGTGTTGGATGCGTTGAACGGCGCCATCATCAACGAGAAACACGGCAAGTCCAAGCCTGGTTCAACCGGCATCGCCATCTATTTCCCCAACTCCACGCTTTACCGTTCACCCTATACCGGCATGCAGTCTTACACCGCACTGGCTGAACGGTTCAGCCGCACTTCGCTGTGGGATGATTTCCTGGTATTCCATTACAGCGACAGGTCTTTTAAAGCTGATGCCGCCGAGCAGGTTGCTCCCGCAACAGCCGGAATAACCCGCGCGCCGGGGACTGGCAAGATTTCCATTTCAAAGATCACCGCTTCAGCAAATTTCGTTTCTCCGGGTGACGCTATTCAAATGAGCGCACAGATCAGCGGGGAGAATATCGGGTACGTTTACCTGTTCACCGGGTTGTATGATGCGCAATCCAACAGCATCTATGTGGCTGACACCGACTACCTGGAAAGCCCCGACACGCAAATGCTGAATGATGTGTATTACCCGGTGTGGCCGGACGGCGATATCTTCAAGATGAATTTTAAATGGGAACCGCTGCTGTTCTCCATCACTGACGGCAGCCAGTCAACCCTGGCATTGTTCAACCCGGCGGCATACGGCGCCAGCGCTGAAGATGCCATGTATGTGGTGCAGGGTACTTATACCTTCGCCAATTCGGGCGAACAACGCAAGGCGGAACTCTATTTCAAAGACGGCAAACTGTTCCAGGTGTTTGGCTATAAGGGTGACGACACGGCTGGCGCGCCGGCAGAGATTAGTCCTGAGGATGGCGATACTTTTACCCTCTCACAAAAATGGATGGAACTCGATTCGTCGGGAAATGTGAGCAAGATTGTGTACGAAGACGGTGACACATTGACTTTTTCGGGCGATCCATTTAAGTGGGAACAGGTGTATGCGCCAGATGGTTCCTACCTGGTGGGTTTCCTGCTGAGCGACATGGACGGCAATTTGACCGAAGCCTACACCCAGGTCACTGTGCGCTAGAAACATTTATTAAAAACGCCGAAAAATGAAGATCTTCTGGAAAGCATGCCAGAAGATCTTTTTATTTCTGCCCTGTATAGGGTGATAACAGGGCAGCCGAAAGTTGAAAGAGGGATTAGTCAGCCTGCATTCGGGCGAGGATGCGTGCAGTGTGGCGAATGCCGTTTATCAGGTCGGTGATGTGGATATTCTCATTGGGGGCATGGATGCGGGAATCAGGGTGGCCCACGCCGACAGTCACAATGGGAATTTGCAGCATTTCGGTGAAAAGATGGGCCGGTCCGGAACCGCCGCTCATGGGAAGCACACGCTGCGGCTGGCCGTACACATCAGCGGCGGCAGCCACCACCATCTGCACCAGGGGATGATCGGTTGGGGTGCGGCTGGGATTTTCACTGCCCAGGATGCTCATTTGAATATCCGAAAACCCGTTTTCGTCCAGGTGCCGGCGCAATTTATGGGCAATCTCTTCAGGAGTCTGGTCGGGCACCAGGCGAAAATCGAGCTTGGCGCGGGCTCGGGCCGGGATGATGGTTTTAGGACCGTCACCCTGGTAACCGGCATTCAACCCGCAGATGGTGCAGCTTGGCGACATGACGGCAGCCTGGTATTGATCGAGGGCATTCCTGAAAGGCTGCACAAAGTTTTGTGCGCCCAACTGCTGCACGTCACTGTCTGGAATCATGGGCAGCTTGGCCAACAATTCAAGGTCAGTTTGTGAAGGGGGAACCACCTGGTCATAAAAACCAGGGATGAGAACTTTGCCGGTTTGATCTTTTAACAGCGATAAAGCCCAGGTCAGGCGCCAGGCGGCGTTGGGCAGCAGGGTTCCCCATATGCCGGAATGAGCATCCAGTTCAGCGGTTTGCGCGCTGAGTTCCACGTACAAAATGCCGCGAAAGCCGAGGTACTGCATGGAGACGCCGCTGGTATCCACATCACCAAATTCCCACAGGCACAGGTCAGATTTCAGTTGCTCTGTATGGTCGTGAATGACGCCAGCGAGGTTGGGGCTGTTGGTTTCTTCTTCGCCTTCAATGATGAATTTCACCGTGCAGGGCAGTTCGCCGTACACGGCGCGCAAGGCATCGACGGCAGCCAGGCGGCAAATGATGTGCCCTTTATCATCCATCACGCCGCGTGCGTAAATTCTGCCGTCCCGGATGGAGGGTTCAAAAGGTGGGGTAATCCATTCTTCAAAAGGTTCGGGGGGCTGCACGTCATAATGGTTGTAAAACAGAACGGATTTCCGGCTGGCACCGGGGGCGGTGGCAATTATCACCGGACTGTTGGTGGGTGTGGATATGGTCTCAACCGAAAAACCGCGGCGCTCCAGGGCAGCCGTGACAATGGTATGCATTTCCTGAATACCCGTGGCCTGGGCTGAAATGCTGGGCTGGGCGCAAAATGAGGTTAATTCTTCCAGGATTTCCTGTTGATGGCTCGCGATATAGGCGTCCATCTCCTGCTCTTTTAATCGTGACATAAAATCATCCAAACTATTATTGGGATAAATGACACCGGGGGCAGTTTTGTCCTGGGGGTCATTTTCAAATTCCTTTAAGACAAGGTTGCGAGAAATTTCTCGATGATACCCAGGCTTTCCTCGGTCAATTTTTTCAACAGCAATTCACCTTTGGCCGCGGTGGCAGGACGGGGATCACCAAATACACCGCTTTTGTTGAAACGGTCCAACCGCATGGGTTCCACGTCAAAGGTAGGCGGAAAGACCGGGTACTCCGGCTGCGCCTTGTCCATTTGAACACCTTGCGGCAGCAAATGCAGCATGAGCGAGGTCTCAAATTCATCGGCATGATAAAAAGATGGTGCGGCGGGTTTACTCTCGCACACTTCGGAAGCGATGCGTTCCAGTCCGGGGAAATCGATTTGAATGCATGGCAGACCATGATCTTCGGTGAGGGAGCGGCTGGCCAGTTCAATGGGCATGTGGTTTCCGAAATGCCCGTTGACCACCACCAAAGCACGCAAATTTTGCCTTTTCAATCCCTTGCCCAGGTCGAGCACAATGGAGCGCAGCGTATCGAAAGAGAGCGAGAGGGTACCGGCGAAGCCTTCGGTGTTCCAGGTTTCGCCGTAGGGGATGGCGGGCAGCAGCAGGGCGTCCAGCGCCTCAGCCAGGCGGTCTGCCAGGCCGGAGCAGATGACTGTGTCGGTGCTGAGGGCGCAGTGCGGACCGTGCTGCTCCTGTGCGCCCACCGGCAGGATGGCGATGCAGCCCTTTTGAAGGGCTGCTTGAATTTCCGGCCAGGCGGCTTCAGCGGCTTTAATCATGATTCACCTCCACCCTGCTTGAAATGCTCGCCCAGTGCTGCCGGGTTGTCGGTGCGCCGCACAAAGAAGGATAGTACTACGATGGTAAGAAGATAGGGCAGCATGAGCATAAACTGGAAGGGGATGCCGATATTCAGCAATTGCGTGCGCAGCTGCAGGGCGTCGGCGGCGCCGAACATGAGCGCGGCAGCCAGCAGCCCCAGCGGGTTGCGCCTGCCGAGCAGCAGAATCGCCAGGGCAATGTAACCGCGCCCCGCGGTCATGTTATCCAGGAATACGCTGGTGGCCACCAATGACAGGAAGGCGCCGCCGATGCCGCACAGGGCGCCGCTGATTACCATGGATATGTAACGGGTGCGCACCACATTGACCCCGAGCGTTTCAGCAGCGGCAGGATTCTCACCGGTGGCGATGATGGACAGCCCCCAGGATGAACGGAAAATCACAATGAAACTTACAGCAATAATAAGGTAGGTTAGATAGACCAATGGCGATTGCTGGAAGAACATGGGTCCAATGACCGGGATTTGCGACAACCCTGGTATGTTCCAGATGCCGTAGTCTGTGCCGCGCGGCTGCAAGCCCAGGCCGTAGAAAAGCCGGTACAGGAAACTGGCCAGTCCCACACACAGCAGGTTGATGGAAATGCCCGCCACAACCTGGTTGGCATCCAGCGTGATGGTGAAAAAGCCCAGGATCAAGCCCAGCAAAACTCCGGTGAGTGCAGCGGCCAGAACACCCAGCCACAGGCTGCCGGTGATGTGACCGATGGTAAAACCAATCAGGCTGCCCATCAGCATCATACCTTCCATGCCAATGTTCAAAACACCGGCGCGCTCGTTGTAAATGCCGCCCAGCGCTGCCAGTAAGATGGGCGCCGCCAGGCGCATGCTGGCTGAAAAGAAGCCGCTGACCACAGGTGAAGTCAGAAAGGACAGGATATCATTCATGCGCGCTGCTCCGATTTCTTCTCCCGGTGAAGTTTCTGGCGAATCAGGTCAAAGGCTCCACGCCCGATGAGGAATAGTACGATCAGGTATTGAATTACGGTGACCACTGCGCTGGGAACGCCCACGGCTGATTCCATGGTGGTGGCGCCCACTTCCAGACCGCCGAACAGAATGGCGGCGGCCAGCACCCCCAGCGGATTGAGCTGGCCCAGCAATGCAACCACGATGGCGGTATAACCGTAACCGGGAGAAATATATTCGATCATGCGGTGCTGCGGACCGGCGGCCTCGCCGTAACCGGCCAGGCCTGCCAGGGCGCCGCTAGCCATTAAAGCCGATAGCAAAATCCAGTTGACCTGGATGCCGGCGGCTTGGGCGGCAATGGGATTCTTGCCGACCACGCGGATGTGGAACCCCCAGGTGGTGCGCCACAAGACCACAGCTGCAATGATCGAAATGATGACGGCGATGATTAAACCGGCGTGCAGGCGCGTTCTGGGTAAGATGTGCACCAGCCAGGCCTGGGCGGGCAGCATGGCGGTTTGTCCCAGGGGCGAACCGGGTTCCTGCAGCGGGCCGTGCACCAGGTAACTGACCAGGAAAGTGGCGATGTAGTTGAGCATGATGGTATTGATCATCTCGCTGGCGCCCATCCACACTTTGAGCAAACCGGCAATTCCGGCCCACAGTCCGCCGGCCAGCATGGCGGTAAGCATCATGAGCGGAATGAGTAAATAGCCGGGCAGGTTGGCGAATGTCAATCCCACATAAGTGGAGGCGATGGCGCCGATGTAGAGTTGGCCTTCAGCGCCCACGTTGAAAACGCCGGCGCGGAAAGCAATGGTGACGCCGATGCCCGCCAGAGCCAGCGGTGTGGCCACAATCAGGGATTCGGCGATGCTGTTCAGGTTGCCAAAAGCGCCGTCAAAAAGGGCCTGGTAGGCCAGCAGGAGGTTAACCCCGCGCAGGGCAATCAAACCTGCACCGACGATCATGGCCAGGACAATGGAGCCCAGGGTGGAGGCAAGATCGGGAGTGAAGACGCGCCGCAAGATTTGGTCGAAAGAATTGGATGGGCGAGATGTCTCGGGTATGGGCTGGGTCATAGTGTTTTTCCTGCCATTAATAATCCAATGGTCTCTTTGTTCGTTTGCCCGTGATTAAAGGTTCCCATAATCTGACCGCCATAAATTACTGAAACCCGGTCTGAAAGTTCCAGAACTTCATCCAGTTCGGTGGAAATTAACAGAATGGCGCTGCCTCTTTTTTGCTGTTCGATTAGCATGGAATGCACATATTCGGTGGCGCCCACATCGAGGCCGCGGGTGGGCTGCATGGCGATAATGAAACGCGGATTACGGAAAAGCTGACGCGCCAGCACCAGCTTTTGCTGGTTGCCGCCCGAAAGTGTGCCCACATTTTGTTGCAGGTCGCGGCAGCGAATATCGTAAGACTGCACCAGGTTGGTTGCCAGGTTATTGATCTCATTGAAATTCATGAAGCCGTTCTTAGAATACGGATCGTGAGTATTTAATTCCAGGATGGAATTTTCAATCACCGACATATCCAGCACCAGGCCGGTGCGCTGGCGGTCGCCGGGGATGTAGGCCATGCCGGCGCTGATGCGCCGCGCGGGGCTGGCGTGGGTGATATCTTGACCTGCAAGCCAGACTTTACCGGATGAGGGGGTGAAAAGACCCGCCAGGATGCGCGCCAGTTCTTCCTGCCCGTTACCGTCCACCCCGGCAATGCCGTGAATTTCACCTTCATGAATGTCGAGATCAATGCGGCGCAGGCTTTCCAGCTTACGTTCGTCCATAAAGCGCAAATTTTCAATACGCACCAGCGGTGGTGTGGTGGTTTTGGCTACATTGTGCCTGACGTTCAGGTTGCCCAGGTCATGACCAACCATCAGGCGGGCTAACTCGCGCACATCGGTTTCGGGAGTGTTGCGCGTAGCCACTACCTTGCCCTGGCGCAAAACGGTGATGCGGTGGCTGATGGTCATCACCTCGTTGAGCTTGTGGCTGATAAAGATGATGGAATTATTTTGCTGCGCCAGATTTTGGATAACTTCAAATAAACCATCCGTTTCTTGCGGGGTCAAAACGGCGGTGGGTTCGTCGAGAATTAATATCCGGGCGCCGCGATAAAGCACTTTGATGATTTCAACACGTTGTTGTGCGCCCACAGATAATTGCGATACTTTGACATTGGGATCGACTTGTAAGTTATAGCGTTCTGAGAGTTCGCGAATGCGATTAGACACCTTGCGTAAATCGGGAAAAGGATAACCGGCTGACCGCAAACCGATGCACACGTTCTGGGCAACGGTGAGGGTGGGAATGAGCATGAAATGTTGATGCACCATGCCAATGCCCATGCTTTGCGCGGTTATGGCTGAATCGATGGTTACTTCATGATCCTCCAGGAAAATCTTTCCGGATTTCGGCTGAAGTAATCCCACCAGCACTTTCATCAGTGTGGTTTTCCCCGCGCCATTTTCACCCAGCAAAGCATGAATTTCGCCGGGATGGATATCCAGGTTGATATGGTCATTGGCGACGAATGAGCCGTAGGTGACAATAATGTCTTTCACCTGCAAAATCGGCTGGTTGTCAAATGACGGTTTTTTTTCAGTAAATTCCATGATCACCTGCAAAAAACGATAAAAACTGACCGGGTAGGTTTTACCCGGTCAGTTTCGAGCTTTACGGTTTACTCAACCGGATCGGTGTTGTGAGGGACGGTAAACTCACCGGCTTTGATGGCTTCGAATTTGGCGTTTACTTTTTCCAAAACGTCGGCGGGAATGTTTGTTTCCAAACCATGGTAGGGCGCCAGTTCGACTGAACCTTCAGCAATGCCAAAGGACCAGCCTTTGCTCTCCCATGTTCCATCGATCACCGTTTGACCGACGGCTTTAATTAAGGGAGCCAGGTTCCAGGTGACGCTGGTGAGCACGTTTTCAGGTCCCATGTAGTTCTGGTCGGTCATGGCGCCGAGAGCGAATACTTTCTTTTCGATGGCGGCGTCAATCACACCCACACCCTGTGCACTCAACACATCGGCGCCCTGTTCAACCTGGGCGATGGCAGCTTCTTTGGCTTTGGGCGGATCGTACCAGCTGCCGATGAAGGTGTAGAGAACCTTTACTTCGGGGTTCATTTCCAGCGCACCGGCTTCGTAGGCGTGCAGGTTGGCTAGCATGTTGGGAGAGGGATTTCCGTCCACCCAGCCGATGACGCCGGTTTTGCTCACGCCGGCTGCCAGCATGCCAGCGACATAGGCACCTTGATAGTCAGGATTATCATAGGTGCCCATGTTCGGCGCGGTTTTCTGGGCGGTGCCAGCCATGAAGTACACCTCCGGGAAATCGGTGGCGACTGCAAGTGCGGCATCACCAAAGGAGAAACTGTGGGCGAAGATCAGATTGTAACCGCGGCTGGCATAATCACGAAGAACACGCTGGGCATCGGCGTCGGCGACACTTTCAGTGTAGGCGAATTCAGCACCCAGTTCTTCAGCAGCTTTTTTCAGGCCTTCATAACCAACAGAATTCCAGTCGTGATCATTAATAGGACCGGAAAGCACCATGGCGATTTTCAACTTGGCGGGTGCTGCGGCAGCCTCTTCAGCAGGCGCTGCTGCTTCTCCGGCAGGGGCTTCAGCTTCGGCAGGCTGCGGGGCTGCGGTAGGAGCAGCATTGCAAGATGCCAGGAAAACTGAAGCAATTACCAAAACAGCTAACAACTTGATGGTCCAGGACTTCATTTCAAACTACCTCCTCTAAAATAATTGGCGAACGATCCCAAATGGGATCCTTTCGATTGAAAGGCAAGAATGATACACGGCAGGTTAGAAGGATGGAGGGGTGATTGCCCACACGGAGGAAACCCGCTCCGGTCCCGGGTTGTGATACCAGTGAGGCTTGCTGCTGTCAAAGATGATGCTGTCACCGGCTTTAAGAATGTGGCGTTCTCCATCCAAATAAACTTCCAGAGTGCCCTCCAAAACAAGCCCGCATTCTTCACCTTTGTGGCAAAATGGCGAGCCTTCGGTGCTGGAGCCCGGTGCAGATTCCACCCAGACAAATTCCAGGGTATGGTCGAGCCCGGGTGTCAACAGTTCATAAACAAAGTTAGGGTCATCCACACGCAGCTTGCGGCGTTGATTTTTATGAATGACGATGTCGCTCTTTTCTTCTTCAGGCTGGTCTTCAAAGAACAATCCCAGTTGAAGGCCTAGCGCCGTGGTTAGACTGTTGATGGTGTTTAATGAAGGATTGGCAATGCCGCGCTCAATCTGGCTGATTAAACCGGAACTTATGCCGGATTTTTTAGCCAGTTGGTGCACGCTTAATCCCTGGGCAACCCGCCGTTCTTGTAATATCTTTCCAACATAACTGATACTATTGCAGTTTTCCATATTGGTTATTTATTTGGTTAATGATTGTGCATGGAAATTTGATTGATTGAACAGCGTTCATTTTATTGAACTATTTTCATTATACGATTCCTGTTTGGAAGAGTCAATCAAAAAGAGGGGGGTGATCAAAAGTCAGACAACTGATCTGATTATCAACATAACTGGCCATACCTATATACCAGTTCTAAACCAGTATATCCTCGGATATGCCTACAATCATAGCGCGTGAAAGTATCGAAAGTTTCCAATTCGGGAGGTATGAAATGAGAAAAATACTTGGTTTTATTCTAATGATGGTGATGGTTTTTTCATTGACGGCTTGTTCAGGTCAAGGAGTCGATTACTCCTTGTCTTTATCCGAAAGTGAATACCAGGCCAGTGAATCTGGTGAGAGGGTGGCGGAGGAGGCCAATCCTGTTGTGTCTGCTGAAGAAACCGGCACAACGCTGACGCCACACGCTGATATCCATGAGGATGTAGATGATTATGCCTGGGACGCTTCATCGTTAATTCCGGTGAACTTAAACGGAAATTCCATTTCAGCTGATAATACCGGTGTAAAGGTGGAGGGAACGACAGCTACCATTACCAAAGCAGGCACATTTAGCCTGAGCGGTTCACTGTCTGATGGCCAAATTGTGGTGGACACCAAAGATGAAGAGGTGGTGCGCCTGTTGTTCAACGGGGTAGATATCAGCAACGCCACCAGTTCGGCGGTTGTGGTGAACAATGCCGAGAAAGTGGTCATCATCCTGGTTGAAGGCTCCAGCAATCAGGTGTCAGACGCTGCGACTTATGTTTATCCAGGTGCTGAAACCGATGAACCCAATGCTGCCATTTTCAGCAAGACTGATTTGACCATTATGGGCGATGGCTCCCTGACGGTGAACGGCAATTATAACGACGGTATTGCCTGCAAAGACGGCTTGATCATTGCTGGCGGCAATATCATGGTGAATGCAGTGGATGACGGCATTCGCGGCAAGGATTATGTGGTTGTTGAGGATGGAAATATCACTATTCAATCCGGGGGCGACGGTCTGAAATCGGATAATGCCGATGATGCCTCCAGGGGCTTTATCGATATTCTCGCAGGTACGCTGAATATCACCTTCGCCGGCGGTGATGCCATCACAGCCCAGACGGATGTGAGCATTGCTGATGGTGTGTTCGTGCTGCAAACCACTGCCGATCAAAGCGTGCATACAGAGGAAACCGCATCCACCAAAGGTATCAAGGGTGGGGCAAATGTGGTCATTTCAAACGGGACATTCACGATCAACACATCGCTGGATGATGCAGTGCATTCCAACGGCAGCATTGTGATTGACGGCGGCATGTTTGAAATTTCGGCCGGAGATGATGGAATGCATGCCGACGTGACCCTGACCATTAACGGTGGAGAAATTCTTATTAAGCAGTCTTATGAAGGATTGGAAAGCACGGTCATCACCATCAATGCCGGTGATATTTATGTGGTAGCCAGCGAAGACGGCATCAATGTAGCCGGCGGCAATGACGGTTCGGGGATGATGCAGGCACAGGGTATGAGACCCGGCGGAGGAATGAGAGAAGGGATGCGGCTGGACAATGCTGCCATGTTCAGCGGCGAGCCACCGGCGGATGCAGTCGCCGCACAGGGTATGACTCCTCCTACGGACGGGCAAATGCCAGGCAGCGGCATGGGACAGGAGACCTTTGCCGCCAATACAAATTATTACCTGTATATCAACGGCGGAACGGTTGTGGTAAATGCCGGCGGCGACGGCCTGGATGCCAATGGGGCGATTGAGATGACCGGCGGCGTGGTGATTGTTAATGGTCCCACACAACAGGGCAACGGCGCTCTCGATTACGATGCGGGATTCAAGATCACCGGCGGTGTGTTGGTGACGGCAGGCAGCGCCGGCATGGCGATGGCGCCTGATTCATCCTCGAGCCAGAATTCAGTCTTGATAAACTTCGACACAAGTATGGCAGCTGGCACGCTGGTTCATATCCAAAATGACACCGGTGAAGGTATTTTGACCTTTGCACCTGCCAAAATTTTTCAATCCATCACCTTTTCCTCACCCGATCTGACTACCGGGAGTACGTATGTGGTGTTCACCGGCGGAAGTTCAAACGGAACGGGAACCAACGGGTTGCTCCAGGGCGGCAGCTATTCAGGAGGCGCTCAGTATACCAGTTTCACCATTACCGAGGTGGTTACACAGGTTGGAACCAGGCAAGGTCGATACTAATCCGTTGCAAATCTTCAAGAGAGATGCCGCTCAACCGAGCGGTATTTCTTTTTTGAAGGGATTGCGGTTTGATTTTGTATACGAGAAATAAACCACTTCATCACCCGTGGGCGATATCATCAGGTTACCAAGGATGAAAACAATCCAACGGAGGTTTGAGATGACAAACACACACTGGAACACAGGATCACTACAAAAACAAAACGCACGCCTGCCGCAGGTGCTTACGGGCGCAGAGGGGGCATGGCAGGTTGCGCCTTCGCGCCTGGCCACTGCGGCTGATGTTTTTGAACCGATCAGCCTGAAAGAAATGGACGCCGTGGCGCTGCTCAACCGTATTGACACCAAATTCGTCCTGACCACCGCTCAACTGCTGTGGGCATTAACCGCACTGCAAAATGATTACCGCATCCTGGAGGTGCAGGGACAGCGGCTCAATCACTACCGCACACTGTACTTTGACATGCCCAATTTTGATCTTTACAACTTGCATGTGAACGGACGCGCCGACCGCTACAAAGTGCGCAGCCGCGAATATACCGACTCGCATCTGTCTTTCCTGGAAGTGAAACATAAAACGCGCAAAGACCGCACCATCAAAGACCGCGTTATAACTGCTCAACCGCTGCTTGATGTGAACCGGGAGGCTGAACAATGGCTGCATGGAGTCTTTCCCTACGAAAGCAGCTTGCTGGAAGCCAAAATCTGGAATACCTTCACCCGCCTGACGTTGGTAAGCAAACACTACTGTGAGCGGGTGACGCTGGATGTGGACTTAACCTTCTACCGAAATGACAAAGTGGAGCGTTTGGACGGCATTGCCATTGCCGAGGTGAAACTTGAAGCACAGGATCAAACATCCCCCTTCCTCGAACAAATGCGTGCACAGCGCATTCGCCCGCAGGGCTTCAGCAAATATTGCATCGGGGTTTCCATGCTGTATGACCATGTGAAAAAGAATGCATTAAAACCGCAATTATTGCGTCTGGAAAAAATGACAACAGGAGTTTTTCATGAGTGAATTTTCAAATTTCTTATTGGGGTTTGGTTTTAATCTGCTGGTTGCCATTCTGATCGTGCGTTTTATTTACTATCCATCCACGCATAACAAGCGTTATGTATTCACTTTCCTGGCATTCAATACGGTGATCTATTTTGTGCTGAGTTTTATGGCCAGTGTTGAAATGGGAATTGGAGTTGGGTTTGGCCTTTTCGCCATTTTCTCCATTTTGCGCTATCGCACCGATCCCATCCCTGTGCGTGAGATGACCTACCTGTTTATCATTGTGGCGCTGCCGGTGATGAACTCGGCTGTCATTGCTGGAACAGTCTGGCCGCAACTGGTGGCGGCCAACCTGGCCATCATGGCCATCTTGCTGGTGCTGGAAAAAGAATGGGGCTTCCATTATGAAGCGTCCAAACGGATTGTGTACGAGAAAATCGAACTGATTCGACCTGACCGCAGGGCTGAATTGCAGGCCGACCTGGAAATGCGTACCGGTTTGAATATCAAACGTATCAGCATTGGCAAAGTCGATTTCCTGCGCGACACGGCAGATATCCTGGTGTTCTACGATGACTCGACGCAGGAAGAATGGCTCAACAGCGAGACTCCGATGGCGGTAATGTTGAGCAAGGAAGAACCCGGTGTATAGCATGTTATGCTGGGAGTGAAACGGAAAATCATTAACACAGGCAAATGGCTATAATAATCCTATGACAAGAAAAATACTGGTTGTGGACGATACAAAGAATGTGCAGATCATGTTGAGCGATTTCCTGGGCGGGCAAGACTTTGAGGTGTTGACCGCATCAGACGGGCGCGAGGCGCTGGATGTGGTGCATACCGCCAACCCCGACCTGGTTCTATTGGATATCATGATGCCCAATATGGACGGATACCAGTTCATCACACACTTGCGGCGTGAATCCAACATCCCGGTCATCATGATCACTGCCAAACAGCAGGAAGCCGATATCATTCGCGGCTTTGACCTGGGTGCTGATGATTACATCACCAAACCGTTTCGCATGCGCGAACTGCTGGTGCGCATGCGGGCGGTGCTGCGCCGGGCTGCGCCCAATGAAGCGGTTGAACAATCTTTGACCATTGGCGATATCATCCTGGATCGCGGCAAGCATGAGGTGCGGCAGCAGGGGCAGATTGTTGACCTGACACCGCTGGAGTTTCAAATTCTGGATGTGCTGATGCGTTCTCCCGGTCAAGTGGTCAAACGGGCTGAATTGAGCATGTACCTGATGGAAAACGGCTACACCGGTTCAGAATCGACATTAAAGATACACATTCGCAACCTGCGACTGAAGTTGAATGATGATTTGAACCAACCCCGTTATATTGAGACAGTATTCGGGATTGGTTACCGCTTTATGGAGACAGCAGAATGAACCGGTCATTAAAAGGTAAGCTAATTCTTTCTTACCTGGTGATTGCGATCACAACGGTGCTGGTGGTTTCGGTAGTCGTGCGTTTGAATTCGGGACAATCGTTAATGAACCTGGTGGTTGAACAGCAAACTGCCCAAATGCAAGATGCTGTTGAAACATTTTACACAACCAATGGAACACTGGAAGGTTTTTTTGACTACTATTTACAGGTTAGCCGCCCTGAACTGCGGCAAGCCCCCCCGGTTGCATCGGATGACCGCCCCCTTGAGCCAGAACAGGCGCCCCCGGCAGAACTGGACAGCCGCCCGCCTGAAATGCGCGACATTCGCGGTGTGTTGGGTTTGGTGGATGCGGAATACAAAGCGTTAATCCCCACATTTAAGTATGAGATTGGGCAAACAGTGCCGCAAGAAATGCTCAAAGGTGCAGTGGCCATCAGGAATGAATATCAAACCATCGCCTGGATCATACCCGATACCAAATTTCAATTCAAACTGAATGCTGAAGAGGAATTGTTCTTGCAGCGCACCAACCTGGCAATCGGGCTGGCAGCCCTGGCGGGTGTGATTGCGGCGGTAGGCATGGGAATATTCCTGGCGGGCGGGCTGTTGAAACCTATTCGCCGCCTGACCGCAGCCTCGCAAAAATTGGCGCACGGCGAATTGGATCAGCAGGTGCCGGTGACCTCGCAGGATGAATTGGGGCAGCTCACGGCAACATTCAACCAGATGAGCGCCGACCTGGCGCGCGCCGATCAGCAGCGCAAGCGCCTGACCGCCGACATCACCCATGACCTGAGCACACCGCTGCAAATCATCTCGGGCTATATGGAAATGTTCGAGGACGGCGTGGTGAGCATGACATCGCAGCGCATTGAGGTGATCAAGACGGAAGTTGATCACTTGCGCCGCCTGGTGAGCGACCTGACCACCCTGACGCAGGTGGAGGCCGGCGGACTGGATATCCAGATGGAGCCGGTGCAACCAGCCGAACTGCTGCAGCACATCTATCAAACCTACCAGCCCATTGCCGCCCGGCAGGGTGTGGTGTTGGAAATGAAAGCGTCTGCGAATCTCCCGCAAATTCAAGTTGATGAAGGCCGCATGCAGCAGGTGTTGAAAAACCTGGTGGAAAATGCGCTGCGTTATACACCCGACGGTGGGACTATTCAGCTCGGTGCGGTGTATAACAGCAGCATTGAACTGCGCGTGACCGACAGCGGTTCCGGTATTGATGCTGAAGATTTGCCATATGTTTTCGACCGCTTTTACCAGGCCGACAAAGCGCGTGGTGTCAACACCGGCAAAATGGGGCTGGGATTGGCTATTTGCAAGGCGCTGGTGACAGCGCAGGGTGGAAAAATTGCCGCTGAATCGGCGGGCAGGGGGATGGGTTCCAGTATGGTGATCACGTTTAAGCCGGCTGTAAAAGAAAGAGATCGTGAAATAAGGAATGAAACTCCCCTTGACAGGCTTTAATATCCTGCGTATAGTGATTGAGAGTTCAGCACTGAAAAAAATTTCAAAATGACTAGGGACATAACATGAAACCTGTCGGTATTCCTATTCCCACGCTGTACCGCTTACCCATTTATTATCATTGTCTCAAGGCAGCCGTTCAAGAAGGTGAAGAATTTGTATCCTCGGTTGAACTGGGGCAAGTGGCTGGAGCCACTCCCGAACAGGTTCGCAAAGACCTCAGCTTCCTGAAAGGACAGGGACGCAGCCGGGTGGGTTATGATGCTGTGAAGCTGGCAAACACCATTGAGGATTACCTGGGATTGATGAATGATAAGGAGGCGGTGCTGGTGGGCGCAGGTAACCTGGGAAGAGCACTGGCGTTGTATGATTTCAGCCGGTTTGGATTGAAAATAGTGGCTTTATTCGACAAGGATCAGCAAAAAATTGGAACTAAAGTTGGTGACCTGAATGTTTTACCGGTTGAAAAAATGGGCAACCTGGTGAGGCGTATGAGAATCCGTATTGGTATCGTGACCACTCCGCCCGATTCTGCCCAGCAGGTAGCCGATGAAATGGTGGCAAACGGCATCAAGGCGATTTGGAATTTTTCGACTCTGCGCTTGAAAGTACCCACAAATATGATGGTGCGTCATGTTGATCTGTCATCTGAACTGGTTGTTATCTCACAGTATATAAAAAGCCTGGGATTGCATAATCAAGATGGTTCTTTAAAACACAAAAATGACAAGTCATTAACGGATCATTTAAATGAAATGATGCCTGGTGACCTTAAGTGAGAGTCATTTTGTCCCTGACCGCCACCGTCGAATTGCTGGATAAGGCACACGGCACCATCCTATTACTACTGGCCGAGCACAACAGAGCCTCACTGCTGGTCCAAGCGCTGCTATATGCCGACAAAATAACCTTTGTGGTGTGACAGAAGACTAACCCCTTCTATCGAAACCCACTGCTGCCCATGAGTGTTTCCATCCGCAAAAACCTGATTGAGAAGCTGGCTGAATGCTTGATCAAGCTGAACAAACAGGTGAGTATTGAATACCTTTGATGGGCTGAGCGTAAAAACAATTTATTCGCAACACAATTCCTGTACTTAACTTGATTACCGGACACTTTAACAAATGACGACTGCCATATCAGGTAAACTATGTTTTTTCCTGGCAAGGAAGAACAGGAGGATACCTATGGACAATCGTCGCATATATCGTACCATCAGAATGGCTAT
>Ga0228536_1001458_pt1 | contig 21974 bp, 17 predicted proteins | sample SJ1Smetagenome_FD_168611 | JGI IMG/M metagenome (GOLD analysis project Ga0228536, IMG submission 168611) | Enriched culture of PCE-dechlorinating microbial communities from Ithaca, New York, USA - SJ1.S | ecosystem: Engineered > Modeled > Simulated communities (microbial... > Unclassified...
ATCTCGTCGCTTCTTTCAGGCTCAAGAAAACATCGCTCCTCATCATCCATATAGAATGACAGATGACATTTTCCCTGTCCCGTTTCAGGTATGACATTATCACTGTCTCGTAACAATATTTGAAAGAAGCGGTTGACAGATTCGGCAACGCTCCGTATAATACTCCCGTTTGCGCAGGGGGCTATAGCTCAGCTGGGAGAGCGCTTGAATGGCATTCAAGAGGTCAGGGGTTCGAATCCCCTTAGCTCCACCATATGTTATTTAGTGTTTTTTATATCAAAATAAATGGAATTAAAACGCGAAGGCCCCGTATTTACTGGGTCTTCGCGTTTTTTTTACCCGGAGAGTGACGTATAATAAAATTCCCTTGAGCGGGATTTCTGGAAAGAAGGGAGTGAATGCTTCATGGGTTACATGAAGTGGAGTTACGATACGCTGATGAGGTTATGTCACGATTCGTTCATGAAATTCGGGTTTGATGCCGCTGAAAGCAGGATTATAACAGATGTACTCCTCCTGAGCGACCTGTACGGAATTGAAAGCCACGGCATGCAGCGAATGGTCCGATACTTCATGGGGATAAAAAAAGGAATGATCGATGTCCATGGGAAACCGGAAATCATTTTTGAAACGCCGGTCTCTGCGGTTTTGGATGGTCATCGAGGTATGGGGCAGCTGATAGGCCGCCGTGCAATGGAAATTGCTGTCAGGAAAGCAAAGAAAAACGGTCTGGCAATCGTCACCGTAAGGAATTCAAATCATTACGGCATTGCAGGGTATTACGCGAAGATGGCGTGCGACGAGGAGCTTATAGGATTCAGCTTTACGAACAGCGAGGCAATAATGGTCCCCACTTTCGGCAGAATGGCTATGCTGGGAAGCAATCCGATTGCCTGTGCAATGCCTGCTGAACCCTTCCCCTTCTTTTTCGATGCTTCCACCACTGTTGTAACGCGCGGAAAGCTTGAAATATACAACAAGTCCGGAAAAATGCTGCCGGAGGGATGGGCCCTGGACAGAAACGGTCATCCTTCAACCGACGCTCCGGATGTGTTGAAAAACATTGTTGAGAAAAATGGGGGAGGGATCATGCCCCTCGGCGGCAGCGGGGAAACCCTGGGTGGTCACAAGGGATATGGTTTCGGTATGGTCTGCGAAATATTCACCTCCATCCTTTCTTCCGGAATGACGAGCAACCGCACGATGCAGGGAAACAACGGAGGGATCTGCCACGGTTTTGCTGCAATAGATCCGGCAATTTTCGGAGATCCGGCGGCGATCAGGGGCGCCCTTTCAGGATTCCTGCAAGAATTGCGGGAAAGTCCGAAGGCCGAAGGTGCCGTGAGGATTTATACCCACGGAGAAAAAGAGATCGAAGCAACCGCCGGGAGGATGGCACACGGTATCCCCGTGAATGAGAACACCATGGGAGAAATTCTTGATATGTGCGAATTTCTGGGAATTGACTTTTCAGCCTACTTCGGCGAATACCGGCCGGGAGGGAAGACCGGCATGTTTGAAGCGAACTACTAGCGTGCCGTGCTGTGGGAACTCGTTCCGGCAGCGTACCGTTTATGATATAATGCCTCCGGATTTTCAGGGAAAGCTTGCCCGGTTAAGGATAATCCGCAAGCCGTTGAGCTCAACTAAATTGAAACAGGCAGACAGTACCCTTGTTCACAAGTGAAGATAATCAGGAATCAAGGCACTCATTGGTACAGCCACGATGATATGCCCGGCCGGAAAAAAGAGATGCGGCCGGTTTTTTCTTCCCTTGTAAAAAGATTGCTGCCTGGTGGAGGAGGGAAAGAATGTCACCGAAGGGTTTCCATTTCATTGTCGAGGCATCAGGGTGCAGCCCTGTTATCTCCCAGGTTGACAGACTGCAGGAAATTCTCGTGGAGGCAGCGAAAAGAGCCAACACCCAGGTATGGTCCGTGTCCTTTCACCGCTTCCCGCCTGATGGAGTCAGTGGCGTCGTCGTGATAAGCGAATCGCACCTTTCCATCCACACCTGGCCGGAAGTCGGGTATATGGCCCTTGATATTTATACGTGCGGTGAGGAGAGCAAACCCCAGATCGCTGTAGACTACGTTCTTGAGCAAATAGGGGCCAATCATACGCATATTACTGAAATAACCAGGGGACTTGATGACGGAGACCAGGATTACTACCATTCATTTGTTACCTGGCAGGAAGTACTTCGGAAAAACGGGTCCAACTGAACAGCTAAACCGCCCGGAAAGCCTCTGCATTGATTGAATCAGGCGGAGGCTTTCCTCTTTGGCATTTCACGGACCGGAGTGTTGAAAATACAGTTCTCATATGCTACTTTATCAGGTGATGTTTCTTCCACTGTCCATGAATATTCTTCTGAAATGAATTCTGTTCTGATGTTCCGGACCCGCTGGTATCGCAACTTACGAAAAAAGCGAAAACTCTGTCCGTCAGCGGGATATCTTTTTTTATTTTTCGGGAGGCAGGTTTATGAATAAGCCGCTGAAACCTTTCATTGAAAAGCACCTTGCAAGGATAAACGACCTTCGATGCCGTATCCATAAAAACCCTGAACTGAGCAATAATGAAAGCGAAACCGCCAAACTGGTGTCATCAGTTTTACGGGAAACAGGGCTGGATGTGACTGAAGGTGTGGGCGGTCACGGTGTAGTAGGCCTGCTCAGGGGAGGCAAAGACGGTCCATGTGTAGCCCTCAGGGCCGATATGGACGCTCTTCCCATGGAAGAGAAAACAGGACATCCCTGTTCTTCAGCCGTAAAAGGGATAATGCATGCCTGCGGCCATGATGTTCACACCGCCATGCTCCTGGGGGCGTCCCTGGTGCTTTCAGAGATCAGGGATGAAATTTCCGGGAGTGTCAAGTTCATTTTCCAGCCTGCGGAAGAGAATAATCCGACCGGAGGCGCTCCCGGAATGATCGCCGAAGGGGTTCTGAAAAACCCTGATGTGGCATCAGTTTTCGGAATTCACGTCTGGCCTTCGCTGAAGACGGGGACAGTCGGAACCCGGGAAGGAGCTCTTATGGGAGCCTCAGACCGTCTTTTCCTCACAGTTCGGGGGAAAGGGGCTCATGGGTCTGAGCCTGAAAACGGTATTGATGCAATTGCCATTGCGGCACAGGTCATCACAGCATTGCAGACAATTGTGTCCAGAAACGTGAGTCCCCTTGACGCAGCGGTTGTTTCCATTGGTACCATCAAGGGAGGCAACAGGTACAATGTCATTGCCGATGAGGTCATCCTCGAAGGTACAGTCCGGACTGTGAACCCTGAAACCCAGGAGAAAATGCCTTCCAGGATAGCGAAAATCGCCCGGGGGATCGCAGAAGGTATGGGCGGCGAGTGCGAGATCGAGTACATAAAAGGATATCCTCCTCTTATGAACAGCCCGGAGACAACTGAAAGAGCCCTTTCAGCCCTGGAAAAGACCATCGGGAAAGAAAATATCATCCATGTTGAGAAACCTGCCCTGGGTGGGGAGGATTTCTCATTTTTCAGCAGGGAGATCAAGGCGCAGTTCATGTGGCTGGGCTGCAGGCCCGAAGGAGTGGAGAAGGACGATATGCCCCCCCTTCACAACAACAGGTTTCTTCCGGATGAGAAAGCGATCCCTGTTGGAGTCGAAGTTTTGGCGGCATGTGCCCTGGAATATCTCTCGAAGTAAGAAGAAAGGAGTTTTTCCATGGCTGCGCTGAATGAAGCGAAACGAAAAAAACTGGTGGAACTGCGGCGTGAGTTCCATGCTCATGCCGAGACAGGCTGGACGGAATTCTGGACGACCGCGAGGATCGCCGGTATTTTGGAGTCCCTTGGGTATAAAGTTCTTGCCGGCAGGGAGATGCTGGACCTTGAATCTGTCATGGGGCATCCTTCGGAAGAGGAAATCGCCGGGTATATCAAGCGGGCGCTTACCCAGGGAGCCGACCCTGCCTGGATCGAAAGGATGGGCGGATACACCGGTGCGGTCGGCATTCTCGATACCGGAAAACCCGGGCCTGTTGTTGCTTTCCGGTTCGATATCGATGCGGTGGACGTGTCCGAGGCACGGGATGAAAAACACAGGCCCTTCCGGGACGGCTTCGTATCAATGAACCAGGGAGCCATGCACGCCTGCGGTCATGATGCTCATGCGACAATAGGGCTGGGCCTTGCGGAAATTTTGTCTGAACGCACGGAGGAGCTCACAGGAGTACTGAAACTGGTTTTTCAGCCTGCCGAGGAAGGGGTCCGGGGAGGTAAAGCCGTTGCAGCCTCCGGTATTCTGGATGATGTGGACCGCTTCTTCGGAGCTCACATCGGAATGGGCGTTCCATCGGGGGCCCTTTCACCCGAGGCTACGGGTTTCCTGTGCACTTCGAAATTCGATGTTCGATACAAGGGAAAAGCCGCTCATGCGGGAGGCGCCCCAAATGAAGGGAAGAATGCCCTTCTTGCAGCCTGCTCCGCCTCTCTTGCCCTCGCAGGGATCGCACCGCACAAGGATGGCCCTACAAGGGTGAATGTGGGATATCTCCAGGCCGGCAGCGGTCGCAACGTTATCCCTGCTGAAGCCGTCATGAAAGTTGAGACGAGAGGAAGTACGGAAGAACTGAATTCCTACGTCTACGGCAAGGCAATGGATATTGTCCTCGGTGCCGCTGCCATGTACGGCGTGGAAACGACCATGGCAAAAATGGGCGAGGCAGTGGATGCTTCGGGTGACAGCGAATTTGTAGATCTTGTTTCACGGCTTGCATTGTCCGTGGAGGGTTTTCGCACCATTCTGCCCTCAACTGGACTGGGCGGAAGCGAGGACGTATCCTGGATGATCAAAAGAGTGCAGAAGAGAGGAGGGAAAGCTGTTTATTTCATTTTAGGAAGTGATATTGCAGCCGGGCATCATAACGAGTATTTCGATCTGGATGAATCAGTGCTGGGCCCGTCGGCGGAGCTTTTTGCCGTCCTGGCGGGAGTGAGGCCGCGAACAGCGGGCGACTGACGGGGTTTCCGGCCCAAATCATTGGAAGGAGGTTTTTTCATGTCGGAAACATCTGCACCAAAGAAGCGGGGGTTGCTCCTGCGTTTCATCAAGGGAGTGGAGATTGTCGGAAATAAACTCCCCCATCCTTTCTGGCTTTTCGTCATTCTTTCAGGCATCATACTGGCCCTGTCCTGGTGGCTCGGCAACGCGGGCATGTCGGTCAAGTACATGGCTGCCGGAAGAGGGGGAGCTGAGGGGAAAGAGACCATTGTGTCGGTAGTGAACCTGCTCACCTACAAGAGCATGCGTGTCGTATTCACCGATCTTCTGAAGATTTATTCGAGCTTCCCCCCTCTCGGCCTGATCATCGTCATGACCCTTGGCATAGGCCTTCTGGAACAGTCAGGAATGATCTCCGCCCTCATGCGTAAGACCATTCTCGGGGCGCCCTCCTATCTCGTGACCTTTGCCCTTGCCATCGTCGGAATTAACGCAAACCTTGCGTCCGATGCGGGCATCATCTTCACCCCCATGATCGGCGCGGCCATATTCAAGGCATTGGGGCGCAACCCGTGGATAGGGATCACGGCAGGATATGCCGCTGCACAGGGAGGCTTCACTGCGAACTTCTTCATTGCCGGAACGGACGCGCTCCTTGCAGGTATCACCGAGTCAGCCGCCAAGGGAATGAACATCCCCGGCCCCATTCACCCGCTGATGAACTGGTACCTCATGATTGTGGCCACGGTGGTCGTGGCCTTTGTTACAACTTTCGTGACGGAGAAGATCACGTGCAAGTACCTCGGGGATGAAGGCGGCACGATGGATGCCACCGAGCTTGAAAAGCACCGGGTCACTGATGTTGAGAACAGGGGGCTGAGATGGTCACTGTACGCAGGCCTTGGCTATATCCTTCTCATCGTTGCCCTTACATTCCCCCAGGGGGCATTCTTCAGGGCAGATAACGGAAACATTCTCCCCAGCTCGCCGTTCCTTTCCAGCATAGCGGGCATCCTGTTCTGCCTGTTCTTTGTGATGGGAGTAGCCTATGGGTACGGCGCAAAAGTCATCAAGGAAGGATCGGATATTCCCAAGATGATGGAGAGAGGGCTCAAAGGAGGCATAAGCTTCCTTGTGGTCGTTCTGCCCGCGGCGATCTTCATTCACCTCTTCAACGCGAGCAACCTGGCAACCATACTTGCCGTGAACGGAGCCGACTGGCTGAAATCCATGAACCTGACGGGCAGCAAGCTCATCGTTGCCTTTGTCCTGCTGACGACGACCATCAACCTCTTCATTTCAAGCGGATCCGCCAAATGGCTTATCCTTGCTCCCATCTTCGTCCCCATGCTGGGCATGATGGGGTTCTCTCCTGCGCTGACCCAGGCGGCATACAGGGTCGGAGACTCCTGCACAAACAACCTTGCTCCTCTTTCGTACTACGTTCCCGTGATGCTCGGTTTCTACGAGCAGTACAAACAGGATGCAGACCAGGAAGTGGGGATCGGGACACTTATTTCCCTCCAGCTTCCCTTCAGTATTCTGTATCTTATCCTCTTCACGGCCCTTCTGGTCTTCTGGTTCACCATGGGGTGGCCCCTTGGCCCCGGGGCAGATCTTCATATCCCCATGCCGTAAGAGATTCAGGTTGCTTTGTTTTAAAGAGGGAAGGATTCACCTTCCCTCTTTTTTATTGCCCCCCGGTGTTTCAATCTCTTCAGGCACGATCTCAGATGGTTTTAAAAAAACTTCTCTGTTATCCGGATCGTCGTTCGTCAGAAAAACTCAACGCTACAGAATTTCCAGGTAGGTGTTCTTCTTCGGGATATAGTCCGAATGGCCAAATTCTTCCATTTTTCCAGGAAAATATAGAAATATCCTGTTTCCCATGCAGGAGTAAATTCTATAAAGTATGTGAACCCAATCGGGGCTCAATTTCTGCCGAAAGGTTAAAAAACGGTCAGAAATTGGTTGTAAATATAAATTGATATTTCACTCTGGACCTGGTTAAAAAAATGCAGTACACTTTTTTCCGCAGATTTTTCTGCGTCACCGGAATGGTACGTGACAGGAAAAAAGAGAGGGATCTGTTTTCAACGTCCGTTTCTGTTCTGCCCGCATTCCTGCTGCTGAATAAGAATCCCGGAATTTGAAAGAAGGTCTTAAAATGAAAAATGTACCGTCTGACATCAGAGGATTCGCCGCCCTTGAACCGTGGTGGCGCACACGTGTTTCCACCGGGATACTCTGTTCCGGAAACGGTATTGATGATCTTCTCAGAAAGGTAAAGCAGGAGGATCGTAAAGCCTTTTTCCTTATCGATTCGGTTCTCGAAAAACAGCGTTTATTCGCACCCCTTTTTGATGAGCAGTCAAAGATGCTTTTCAATGCGTCAGCTTCGGAACCGAAGACGGGTGATGTGGACGGGATCGTTGAATTCCTGAGATCACGTGATTCTTTACCGGATGTCATCGTCGGTGTTGGCGGCGGCAGTACCATGGACCTTGCCAAGGCTGTCGGTATATGCCTGGCAAATCCGGGAAAGGCCCGGGATTACCAGGGATATGGCATGGATTTGAAGAATGGGCCCCCTGTCTGGGTCCTTCCCACTCTAAATGGTACAGGCGCGGAGATAACCCCGATAGCGGTTCTCCGCGGACCGGAGAAAAAACTCGGAATAAACCATCCCTACGCAGCGCCTGCGGCAGCGGTGATCGATCCACGACTTTCAGCCGGGGCAAAGCCTTTCAACAGGTTTTTCACCATGATGGACTGCTATTTTCACCACTACGAGATCGTGAAAAGCACGACCAGCTCAGCTGATGCCGTAGAGGATGCCTGTGACGGCCTGAAACTCGCTCGGGAAGTCCTTGGTTCAGGCGTTCATGATCATGATCCCGAAAATGCCATTAAATCGGTCATGGCATCCATACTCGGCGGAAGCAGCACGATCGGCGGCAGGGTGGGGGCGGTTCACGCCATCTCCTACGGACTCAGCAATTCAGCTCCGGACCTCCCTCACAGCGTTGCGGTCACCATATCCATGCTCGCGCTTCAGGAACTGTATCCTGACGGATACGAAGACACGATGCACTTTCTTGAGGGAAGTGGTTTTTCAAGGCCGAAGGCTTCCGAATACGGAATCGGTGAAGGAGAGATCGAAAAAATGACCTCTGTTGCCATGGGTATGGAAAAGCTATGGCAGAGCTGTTTCGGCAGGAAGTGGTCAGAGAAGGCATCCCCGGCATTTGTACATGATATTTACAAGAGAATAGTCAATGGCTGAAATCCGGAATGATCCACGTAAAGGGGGAAGTTAAAATGGCAGGGACTGAAATTTTCGGAACTGAAGAGATCAGGGCAGTGACCGATGTAATTGAACGCAGGATGGTACACCGGTACGGTTCTCATCATTTACGGAACGGAATTTACCGGGTTGAGGAATTTGAAAACAAGGCGAAAAAAATCACCGGTTCCGGCTATGCCCTTGGGGTAGCCAACGGCACCGCGGCACTGATCGTCGCTTTAAAGGGCATAGGGATCCAGCCGGGTGATGAGATCATAACGACTCCCTTTTCATTTATAGCCACCGTGGAGGCGATCGTGGCCTGCAACGCAGTCCCAGTCCTCGGTGAAATCGATGCGACGCTGGGGCTTGACCCGGAGTCCGTTGAGAACCTCATCTCCGGGAGGACACGTGCAATAATGCCCGTGCATATGTTCGGAGCCGCAGCCGATATGGATCGTTTCGCTGAACTCGGGAAGAAGTACAACCTGCCCGTAATTGAGGATGCATGTGAAGTTGTGGGAGGGACATATAAAGGAAAGTACCTGGGCAGCCTTGGGACGTGCGGTACGTGGAGCTTCGACCCGAACAAGACCCTTACGGTAGGTGAGGGAGGAATTGTCTTTACGGACAGCGAAGACGTGTATTTCAGGATGGACTGCTATCACGATCATGGTCATATCCACAGCAAGGAGCATGACAGGGGGGCGGAAGGGAAATCGGGGCTCGGCGTGAATTATCGGCTGAGCGAAGTGCAGGGAGCCCTTGGGATCGCAGCCCTTGAAAAAATGCCATCAGCGCTGGGCATGCTGAGGGCAACGAAGAAAAAAATACTCGAGGCGGCTCTTGATGCGGGACTGCAGCCGAGGCCGGTCCATGACGAGGAGGGGGATACCGCCAGTCACGTTGTCTTTATTCTCCCCACGGCCGAGAAGGCGAATAGATTCAAGGCGGCTGCAAACGATGCAGGAGGGAGTTTCGGCATAATTGCAGACAATACATGGCATTACGCGAAGCACTGGAAGGCGCTGGAGGAGATGGGGGAGAAGGATTACTTCGGCAACAGGACTCCGTCCTATGCGGCGGCTTCAATGGAAAAGAGCGATGCGGTGCTTTCACGCGCTGTAATGGCGGGGCTGAACACATGCATGGATGACAGTACCGTCACAAAAATGATCGAAGCTGTCGGTGCCGGGGCACAAGCCGCTCTTCAGCATTAAAGTCGCTTTTTTGCTTATACAAAAAAAGGACCTGTACCCGGTTCTTCGGGGACAGGTCCTTCGGTGTTTTCTTACTGTACTCAGTGAACAACACTATCTCCATTCACTGCGAGATATCGTTCCAGGGCCTCTATGTCCCGGGGAGTATCGATCTCGATCGTATCCCTTTCCACGGGAACACACTTTATGGAATATCCTTTTTCGAGCACCCTGAGCATCTCCAGACTCTCCGTCTTTTCCAGGGGCGTCTGATCCCAGGAGAAAAACTCCAGCAGGAAGTCCCTGCGCCAGCAGTACGGTCCTATGTGCTTATAGAAGACTGCTCCCGCGTTTCTCTCATAGGGGATCGGCGACCGGCTGAAGTAGAGTGCGCGGCCTGTCTGGTCGAATACCATCTTGACGATGTCAGGGGCCCCTATTTCTTCTATTTTTTCAATGCGTTTCGCCAGCAGCGCAAGCTGTGTATCCCGGTCTGAAAATGCTGCGACCAGGGGGTCGATCATGTCGTGACCGACGAGAGGATCGTCAACCTGTACGTTCAGCACTATTTCCGACGGAATTCTCCCTGAAATCCATGCAACCCTGTCGCCCCCGCTTGGAAGTTCCGGCGGGGTGAGCATGCATTCACCGCCGGCCCTCCTTACAGTTTCAGCGATCCTTTCATCATCAGCTGCGACAATGATCCGGTCCACGGAAAGGCACCGCTGCATCTGCCGAAGCACCCGCACGACAAGAGGCACTCCCGCTATGGAAACGAGCGGTTTTCCCGGAAGTCTTGTGCTGGCAAACCTGGCAGGAATAACTGCGAGTGTTTTCATGGAAACGCCTTCACTGTATTCAAAAAGTCAACTTTTGTGTATCTGTGTTCCGGCTTTTCCCTCGAGGGCTTCAATCGCTTCTTCAAGGCTTGCAATGACTGCCCTGTCTCCTCCGTTCCGCACAAAACGAACGGCTGCCCTGACTTTCGGGCCCATGGAGCCCGCCTTGAAGTGTCCTTCCTTTTCCAGCTGCTCCATCTCTGAAACCGTCATGTTTTCGAGCCACTTCTGATTCGGGGAGTTGTAATGGATCGCTACCCTCGGCACGTCTGTCAAAATCATTAAAAGATCGGCATTTACCGCCGCTGCGAGCCGTTCGCCCGCCAGATCCTTGTCGATGACCGCCTCGACTCCCTGGTACGTGCCGTCCTGTTTCCGTATTACCGGAATACCGCCGCCTCCCGATGCGATAACGATGAATCCCTTTTCGAGAAGAGAGTTTATCACGTCTTTTTCCACAATACTTTTAGGATCAGGGGAGGGAACCACTCTCCTCCAGCCTCTTCCTGCATCGTCGATCCATGTTTCCCCGGTCGAATCCATCCTTTTTTTTGCCGCCTCTTCCGTGTAAAAAGGACCGACCGGCTTGGTCGGGTGTGCGAAAGCGGGGTCGGAGGGATCGACCTGGACCTGTGTGATGAGGCACACGGGCTCATGAGTATGTATGCCTTCAGCGGCAAGGGTGTTGTGGAAACTCTGGCTGAACATGTACCCGATGAGTCCCTGGCTTTCGGCTCCGCAGACGTCCATGGGCATTGCAGGCACCGAAGAGCTTCCAAGTTCGTTCTGTATTAAAATTGCACCTACCTGTGGTCCATTGCCGTGTGTGACGACGACCTCGTGTCCGGCGCTGATCATCTTGACGATCTGGGTCACCGTTTTTTGTACATTCTCACGCTGTTCCGCAGCATTTCCCTTCTGTCCCCGCTGAAGAATAGCATTGCCGCCCAGGGCTACCAGCACTCTCATCTCTTTCTTTTCCCCTCCTGAATGTTGATGCAAATGCGTTTATTCTATTTGATGCGGTTTATTTCAGCAAGTCGCGAAGAAAAGGGGGAAGAACAAACGCTGCCGTATGGATCTCTTTCGAGTAGTAACGGACATTTTCGGGAATTTTCCTTTTCGGTGTCGAGGGGTCGTGGATTTTTGACCCTATGGTGTAGGTCCACATACCGCTCGGATAGGTCGGCATAGTTCCCCAGTACATCCTTGTCACCGGGAAAACACTTTGCATCTCCCTGAACGCCGACTTGACCACTGACGTATCGGTGAAAGGGGACTCTGTCTGGGCGACCGCCATTCCGTCGTCCTTCAGAGCGGTATATATATCACGGTAAAAGGCAGATTCGAAAAGCCCGGCTGCAAAATCCACCGGGTCGGTGCTGTCGATTATGGCAACATCGAACTCTTTTTTTGCCGCCTTGATGTAGACCATTGCATCCATGGGCCTGACGTCCGCCCGGGGATCACCGAGGGCTGTATTGATGGTAGGAAGAAAGTTTTTCGAAGCGTTGATGACTTCTTCGTCAATATCGATCAGCGTTGCCTTTTCCACGGATTCATGTCTGAGCACTTCCCTGAGTACGGCACCGTCACCCCCGCCTACGATAAGGACGCGCCGTGGGTCCGGATGTGAACAGAGTGCCACATGTGCCATCATCTCCGAGTAGCAGAACTCGTCCCTTTCAGTGATCTGGATAGCACCGTCCAGGATCAGCGTGCGTCCATATTCTTCCGTCTCAACGAGAAGGATGTCCTGGTATGGGCTTTTTTCGTTGAGCAGCACGTTCGAGGCCCTGAGGCTGAGTCTCATGTTTTCACTCTGCTCTTCGGTGACCCACAGTTCATTATATCGTTTCGGCCGTGTTTCCATTATGCAGTCTCCTTTCAGGCATAATAAAAAGGGGACGGCTTTTCACCATCCCCTCCGCCGGTCGTTTAGTCAAGTATAGGGGGTACAGGTTTAATCTTCAAGTACATACGCCCTGAGGGGCGGGAAACCGTTGAAGTTCACCGAGGAATAGCTTTGGGTGTAGGCACCGGTGGTGAAGAAATAGAGCCGGTCTCCTTCAGTGAGTGAAGCCGGGAGTTCATATTTTTCGTTTTCATAGAGTATGTCCATGCTGTCGCATGTTGGTCCTGCAAGGATCGTCTCCTGGACAGGGCCGGTTTTCTCGGAAAAAATGGGGTACTTGATCGATTCGTCGAGGGTTTCGATGAGACCTCCGAATTTGCCCGCATCGAGATATACCCAGCTGTATTGGTTTGCCTCAGATTTTCTCGAGATCAGGACCACCTCAGTTATAAGGACGCCTGCGTCCCCGGCCATGAAGCGCCCGGGCTCGAGAAGCACTTCAGGAAGATCATCCCCGAAGTCTTCAGTAAGGTAGCGGATGATCTCAGAGCCGTAGACAGATGTTTCCTTTGTAGGGGCGATGTATGTGGCCGGGAAGCCGCCGCCCAGGTTGATCATCTTGAGTTCCACACCTTCAGCTTTCGCAGCATCGAAGAGATATCTGCATGTGGCGATGGCGTTATCCCACTGGCCGATATCGCGTTGCTGGGAGCCCACGTGGAAGGAAATGCCATAGGGGACAAGTCCCATTTCGGGAGCCTGAAGGATCAGCCTGTAAATGGTGTCGGGGTGTGCTCCGAACTTTCGGGAAAGCGGCCAGTCTGCGCCGCTTCCGTCTGTCAGGATACGGAAAAAAACCCGGGACCCGGGGGCATTTTTCGCGATTTTTATGAGGTCATTCTCTGAATCTGTTGCAAAAAGGCGGACTCCTTTAGAGTATGCGTAGGCAATGTCCTTTGCTTTTTTTATCGTGTTGCCATAGCTGATCTTTTCCGGCGCTGCACCAAGGGCAAGGATATGGTCCAGTTCATAGACGGACGCAATATCAAAAGAGCTGCCTTTCTTTACGAGCATGCGAATAACTGCTTCATGGGGATTTGCTTTCACAGCGTAGTAAATTTTGGCGAACGGCAGGGTGTTCAGCAATTCATCATATTTCTGTTCGACCTTTTTCAGGTCTATTACAAGAAAGGGTGTATCCTTATCTTCTGCAAATTTTTTGATGCGGGTGAACTTCTCCCTGGAAATATACCTTTCAAGGTCGAACTGAAACTGGTTTTCCACGTCTCTACCTCCTAAATGAATATTTTTGCCTGATGCAGTTTACGGCCTGCAATGAATAATTGCAAGGGGAAAATCATGGAAATTACGTATACTTTTCATCTTTCTTCTGTCTGACCAGCAAAAAAATCCATGGTAGAATCATTTCTGTCTTTATAAAAAATCCGGAAATCCCGGTGAGAAATGAACCGGTTCCCGGTTCCGGCATTTCCGAAAACGGAATTCGCCGGCTTTGTCCGGCGAAATGAAGGGCATCGCCTTTTGGAAAACAGCGGTTATAAACGATATGGCCTGCGAGGAGGCTCCTCCATGTTTTACCACAAAAGAGAATTCCCCGAATGGACAAAATGGGCAGGTATTACCCTCCTGCTGATTGCAGCATTTGCAGCAGGGTATGCCGGCTATTCGCTGTACCTGGACATGCAGACTCCCGGCACCGAAGAATCTTCAGTGCAGCCGTCCGATGAACCAGCGTCTCTATACCATGTCCGTCCAGAGGCGGAGGAACCGAAAACGGATGAACAGGCTGAAAAACAGGAGGAACCGGTTCCTCCCCCTGTTCCTGAAAGGATAAGAAGCAGTCAGCCCTGGCTTCACGTTGTGAAAGGATCGTACCGCATGTATTATTACCGGGACGACAGGCTTGAGCGGACCTACAGGGTGGCAGTGGGGGCGAACGGAGGGCAGAAGAGGCGCGTAGGCGACAGCAGGACGCCGACGGGACGCTTTACGGTGCAGCAGGTTCAGAATTCCAGCAAGTGGACCTATGATTTCGGTGATGGAAGAGGACAGACACCCGGAGCCTACGGCCCATGGTTTATCCGTCTCAAAACACCGGGATGGTCGGGAATAGGCATCCATGGGACCCACGATCCTGACTCCATCGGCAGGATGGTTACCCAGGGCTGTATCCGTATGAAAAATTCCGACCTGGAGGATCTGAAGAAAAAAGTATTTGTCGGAATGAAAGTAGTTATTACTGAAAACTAGGAGCGATACCATGAAATACGTCAATATAGATTTGCCGGTGAAAAAGCGCGGATTCCGGCGCTTCATCTCCTCGTGGCTCGTGAGGGATGAAAAGAAGGACAGGACGTACCTTGTGGATACGGGGCCTGCCTCTACATGGCCGATTGTACAAAACGCCGTGAAAACCCACGGAGGAGGCCGTGTGGATGCAGTGCTTCTCACCCATGTTCACCTTGATCATGCAGGAGGTGCAGGACTTGCGGTCAGTGAATTTGGTGCACGAATTGCCGCAGCTCCAAGGGGGGTACCCCATTTGCTTGAACCGTCAGCGCTCTGGAAGGGGAGTGTTGACACTCTCGGAGACACCGCCTTCCTCTACGGGGAACCGGTTCCTGTTCCCGGGGACTCTCTGTTCGCACCGGGGATGCTTCCTGAAGGTTTCTCCTCCATTGACACTCCGGGGCACGCCTCCCACCATCAGTCATTTATCCTTGACGAAGGAAACGGGGAAAGAGTCCTTTTCGCAGGAGAGGCAGCCGGTATCTTTCTTGAGGGGGAGGAGCCTTTTCCGTACCTGAGGCCCGCAACTCCGCCCCGGTTTTTCCCTGACGTAACACTGGATTCAATAGAACGCCTGATGAAGGCAGACTGCAGGAGGATCTGCTATTCCCATTTCGGTGCTGCAGACGGGGCGAAAGATATGCTCCGCCTTGCGAAGGACCAGATTTTGTTCTGGAAGGATGTGGTGATAGCACTTTTCAGAAAGGGCGTCTCACCCGCGGATGAAGAAACCATTTTCCTGGAGCTTCTTGAACGGGATCCTTTCCTCGCCGCGTGGCGGAACCTGGAGTCTGACATCAGGGACCGGGAACGGGAATTTATCGGAAACAGCATAAGGGGATTCTGCGGAGCGTTCGGGGCTGAAAAATGACAGATAAAAAAACAAATGGAGCCGTAAGGCTCCATTTGTTTTTTAATGTCTTTTTTATACGGGCATCCTTCACTTTTCAACGGATCCTGTTATTTGTTCCCGGAGTACCTGTATCTGATCCCTTCGAATGATTCCGGGAGAACCCTGCTCGAAATGGTGAGACTCTTTTCATCGTAGGATATGGAATGCAGCCTGAGTGGAAAAACAAACTTCCCAAGGTCAAGGAGCGGCTGGATTTCACTGACTGCTTTATCAGTTATGAACTGGGGCACGTCGACACGGTTGACCTTCAGCGTATAGTCATCGAGCCAGACTTCCTTTCTGTCGACTATCTTAAACCTGCTGAAGATCTCGATGAGTATATCGAGGCGGAACAGCACGGTCACAAGATAGTTTCCCCTGGCGTAAATCCCGTCTGCACGCATATCCACCTGCAGGTTATGCCAGTGATCGTCGTCGCCGAATTCTTTCGACAGCAGATTATTATTCAGATCCTTTTCGAGGATCCTGGCGAGGGCATGAACGTTGAGGATTTCCTTTGCATCCAGTCCCTTCCGGTCCCATTCAGATGGAGCGTTCATCTGTACTCCCATTGCCCGAAGCGTAAGGGAGTCGATTCGCACACCTCCGATAGAGCATCCCCTGATATCAAGGAAAATATCCCGGACATATCCTTTTTCATTGGGTTCCTCATCAATGATCATTGTAATTTCTTCAGGTGAGAATTCCTTTACAAAGTGATCCAGGAGTTTTTTGCCCCGTGTTTCCCCCCATAAAGGCGAAGCTGCAGAAATAATAAAGAGGAGCAGCATTGCAGCCGTTGCAAATACCCAGGGGAAATGCTTTTTTACGTACATGATCGTTCCTCCCTTTTCTGCTGCTGTGGTTCAGCCTGTTTTTTCAATCTCGTCGATCTCCGCCATCAGTTGTTCCCAGTCTGACAGGAGTGTCTCCAGCTTATGTTCTGTTTCGCTTCTTTCGATAAGAAGCCGCGTTACCTTCCCGGAATCGGCAAGAAAAACAGGATCTGCAAGAAGGGTGTCCCTTTGGGACTGCTCTTTTTCCAGTTCTTCTATACTGCGTTCAATTGGTTCAAGCCTTTCGAGAACCTTTCTTTTTTTCCTGTAAAGCATGTTCCGTTTTTCTGCTTCGGCTCTTTTCCTCTCCTTTGTACCATCTTCTTTAAAAGCCTGCGAAAGTACCCCCTCTTCATTTCCGGAAAATGACAGTCTTCGTTTTTCGATAAATTCAGAGTAGTTGCCCGGGTAGTCGATAAGCCTCCCCGATGCTATCTCCACTATACGGGTTGCGAGATTATCCAGGAAGTACCTGTCGTGGGATACGATCAACAGGGTTCCGTCGTACTCCAGGAGTGCTCTCTGGAAAAGGTCTTTTGTCTGCATATCCAGATGGTTTGTTGGTTCGTCAAGTATGAGGAAATTGGCATCTTCCATCAGGATTTTCAGGAGTGCAAGGCGGGATTTTTCACCGCCTGAAAGAACCCGGACAGGCTTGTAAATATCCTCTCCGCTGAAAAGGAAGGCTCCCAGGAGGTTCCTTTTCTCCTGTGCGGACCAGTCGTGGTTTCTGCCTGAAAGGCTTTCCCAGACTGTTTTCGAGTAATCAAGATTATCCGCCGTCTGCTGTGAATAAAACGCTGTGGTGACGTTATACCCGAATTTAACTGAACCGCTGCTGAGATGCTCTGTTCCGCTGAGCATTCTCGAAAGAGTGGATTTGCCGGCGCCGTTGACTCCCACGAGGGCAATTTTCTCTCCGCGCTGTATTTTCAGTGAAGCGTTGCTGAACACAATAGTGTCGCTGTACCGTTTTTCCCCGTCTTCCATTACAAGAACGTCAAGTCCGCTCCGGGTACACGGCGGGAAATGGAAGGATACCCTCCGGGTGTCTTCCTCCACTTCGATCCTGCTGATCTTCTTAAGGCGCTTTATCCTGCTCTGTACGGATGACGCCTTCGAGGCCTTGTACCTGAAACGTTCTATGAATTCTTCCATTCGGGCTATTTCTTCTTTTTGCACTTTCTGCTGTTTCTTGAGTTCCTCGATGCGTCTTTCCCGTTCCTCGAGGTATTTTGAAAAATTGCCCTGGTAGGCCGTTATTGTTCCCGATGAAAGGTCAGCGATAGATGTACAGATCCTGTCGAGGAACAGACGGTCGTGAGAAACGGCGACGATGGTGCCGGTGTATGAGGAGAGCCATCCTTCAAGCCACTCCATGCTCTCCGTGTCAAGGTGGTTCGTCGGCTCGTCCAGAAGCAGAACGTCGGGAACCATCAGAAGAAGTGATGCCAGATGGATGCGCATCTTCCAGCCGCCTGAGAAAATACCGGTTCTCTTCTTCAGGTCAAGATGTGAAAAACCCAGGCCGGAAAGTATTTTGGCGGCTATCGCTTCGAAAGTATAGCCTTCAAGTGCCTCATACTTTTTTGACAGGCTGTCGTGGAGCAGAAGCGCTTCCTTGTGGTCTGCAGAGTCCGGAGCACACTGCGAGAGTTTTTCATTGCATCGTGAGAGCGCCTGTTCAAGTTTTGCGAGCCCGGCGGATTTCTTCAAAAAATCAAGGATCTCCATATCGGGCAGCTCTACGATATCCTGCGGAAGATAGCCTATACTGAGCCTTCCGGGCATAACGACAGAGCCCGAATCCAAAAGGATTTCTCCCTTCAGTATTCGAAGCAGGGTTGTCTTTCCCGCTCCATTGTTTCCCACCAGTCCTATCCTGGTCTTCGGAAGGATAGTCCAGGATAAGCCGTGGAAAAGAAGCCTTTCGCCGAGCTGCAGTGTGATGTCGGAAATGCGGATCACGTAGTCCAGTACCCCCTAGCATTCTATGACGACAGAAAGAATTATAATAGGAAAACTGTATTGAAAAAAGGGGAAAAAAAGCTGTTCAATGGTATTATAAATCTTTATTCATACAATAAGCTGTTTTTTGCAGGTGGAGGGAGAAGGGCGTACAGAATGAAAATGATACAAGTGGGAGAAACAGGGGAGAGGAAAGGGAAAGATCTTCGAAAAGTCCTCAGCTACCGGTGGGTGGTATGGGGCATAATGGTTTTTGCGTTTATGGTTGTTTTCTTCCACCGTTTTGCCGCCGCAGTGGTGAAGGATGATCTGACAGGGGATTTTGCCTTGAGTGCTGCATCGTTCGGCACGATGGCCTCCATGTATTTCTACGCTTATATGATAATGCAGATACCGGTCGGGTTTCTGGCTGATTCCCTCGGGGCGAGAATTACTGTTTCTCTTGGAATGTTTCTTGCAGGAGCCGGATCTATCCTCTTCGGGTTCGCCCCGACGGCCCTTTGGCTTTTCATCGGCCGCTTCATCGTGGGAATAGGTGTTTCGACCGTGTTTGTCTCTATCATGAAAGTCCAGTCACAATGGTTCAGGGAACGTGAGTTTGCGACCATATCGGGCGCGACCACCCTGGTAGGTAATGCCGGAGGCATTATTTCCCAGGGACCGCTTGCATTTCTTATTTCGATCGTTTCATGGCGGCTGGGATTTGTAGGGATAGGTTTTTTCACCCTTTTCATTGCAGTTTTGTGCGCGATATATATAAGGAATCGCCCCCAGGATATGGGGCTTCCTCCGCTGAACGAACGGGAGATTGCTGTCGCCTCCCTGCTTCCTGTTAAATTTTCCCCGTGGACAGGGCTGAAAGAGGTCCTTGCGGCAAAGGGGATTTTAGCGACCATGTCATTTTACCTTTTCAACCAGGCAGGTTTTTTTGCACTCGTAGGAACCTGGGGAATTCCCTGGCTGGTGAATGTTTATGCTCTTTCTGTACAGGATGCATCATCCTATTCAGTGTACCTCATTCTGGGAATCATGACGGGGGGCTTTCTGACAGGGTGGGTATCAGACAGACTAGGGAGAAGAAAAATGCCGATGATCGCATCTGCCCTGCTGCATGTACTCCTGTGGAGCGTCCTGGTATTCTGGGGCAGCGGCAAGCCGCCACTGTCATTTGTCAAGATCCTTTTCTTTCTCCTGGGCGTTTCAAATACAGCATTTGTCCTTGCCTGGTCAGTGGCAAAGGAACTGACGCCGAGGAATTACACCGGTCTTGCTATCTCTGTCCTTAATGCTGCCGGTTTTCTTTCCATTGCCATCCTTACTTCTGTTTTCGGAGTGGTTCTTGATTTCCACAAAACCCTCCCGGTTGCGGAAGCTTATCGGACAGCCTTTTTCCTCCCCCTTGCCGGCGCAGCCCTGTCGTTTTTTTCGGCACTCTTTGTTCCTGAGACTGGAGGAGGAAGAGCGCACACGGACAAGTTTGAGGAAACAGTTTAATTTCCTCAAAATCAGCGGACCTGAATTTTAATTTTCTTATGAAAAAAAGAGTCAGGAGAAGAAATCAAAAATTTTTTAAAAAGAAGGTCGATGAATTCAAAAAAACCTTGACATGAAGGAGAAAATCCTATATTGTTTGGTAGCGGCTCAGGTCGCGAAATTTAATAAAGTTTTAGGAGGCTGTCTTTGGATGAGTCAGGGAACAGTGAAGTGGTTTAACGACAGTAAGGGCTACGGTTTTATTACTACGGACGAGGGTAAGGACGTATTCGTTCATTTCAGCGCTATCGCTGGGGACGGCTTTAAGACCCTTGCGGAAGGCCAGAAGGTCAGCTTCGACGTCGTAGACGGCGAAAAAGGCCCCCAGGCTGCGAACGTTCACAAGGCGTAATTTATCCCTCGATACCTTATACTTGGGAAAAAAGTGCCGGTTGATTTCAACCGGCACTTTTTTTGACTTCTATTCGGCTGCTGAAGGAAAACCACGTTACTGCCTTTTCCTGTACTCCTGTTTTCCCTGTCTTCTCGGCCTGGGACCGGAGGTTCTTCCTCTTGGCTGGGAGGATACCGGGGCGGGAGAAAGGAAGATGTCTTTCCCTTTGCCCTTCTCGAGGAGGCCATATTGCTCAAGTCCCCTGCAGTCTTCTTCAAACCTGGAAAGGGCAACCGGAAGAAGCTCAACCAGGACGTGGTCATCTTTCATTCGAATGGCCCCCACCTCGGATCTGTCCACGTTAAGGGAAGAACATACGGCGTGAAGCACTCTTCCGACATCCCAGCCGTCTGCCAGGCCCTTGCTCAGGCGGAGCATTGTTCCCTTCGGACCCCTTCCGCCCTTGAGTGCCCTGGGAGTACTTCTTTCCTTTTCCCCGGGGAGGCGGCTTTTTCTCCGCAGTTCTCTTTCAAGTTCGGATGAAAGGTTATATCCCGCCGAACGCCTGGAAGTCAAAGCCCAGAGAAGTCTTGCGACAAGATCTTTCGGACTGACCCGGGAAAGAAGGTCTTCCGCCCAGAGGAGAAAGTCTTCATTTTCTCCTGCTTCCTTCATGGTGAGCAGTTTTTCCTCGGCGATCTCCCTCTGGACCTTCGATATTTCCTCCAGCCCGGGGACGTTCCGCCACTCGATGCTCACCTTCGCCGATCCGAGCATGTATTTGAATTTTTCCGCTTCCATCGGTGAAAGAAGAAGAATATCGGTCCCCTCATGTCCCGCTCTCCCGGTTCGTCCGCTCCTGTGAACGAAGGTATCACGGTCGTCGGGAAGGCCTATCTGGATAACATGGGAAACACCTTCCACATCAAGTCCGCGGGCAGCCACATTTGTCGCGACGAGTATGGGAAGACTTCCGTTCTTGAATGCATTCAGAACCGCGTTGCGCTCACGCTGCGTCATCTCTCCGTGAAGTGCGCCGGCGCTGAACCCTTCCTCGGAGACACGCTGCGCCACTGCCATGGTCTCAAGCCTGGTATGACAGAAAACAAGGCCTCTTTTGGGTCTCTCCCAGAGAAGGATGTTGACCAGGCCTTCCATTTTGTGCCGGGACGGGACGAGATATGCCCTGTGGATTATATCCTCATGCTGTTCACCGTCTTCAACAAGGGAAATGGACACGGGAGTGCTCAAATACTTCCGGGAAAGATCGCGAACTTCCCTCGGCATTGTTGCGGAGAAAAGCCAGGTACGTTCCCGTGTGGGCAGTGCGTCGAGAATTCCCTCGAGTTCGTCACGAAACCCCATATCGAGCATGTGGTCTCCTTCATCAAGGATGACTGAGTGGATTTGATCCGTTTTGAGCGTAGCCCGATTTATGTGATCCAGGGTCCTTCCCGGCGTACCGACGACGATAACTGCGCCGTCCTTCAGTGATCGTATCTGTGCGGACATGTCGAGTCCGCCGACGAGTGTCGCCACAGATATGTCCATGTACCGTGAAAGCCATTCCGCCTCCCTGGCGGTCTGCTGGGCCAGTTCCCGTGTGGGGGAGAGCACCAGTATCCTGGGCGATGACTGGGGAAGGTCCATCTCATTCAGCAGCGGCAGAAGAAAAGCCAGCGTTTTGCCGGAGCCTGTCTTTGCACGGACAATGAGGTCGTTTGAAAATTCCTCAAGGGCAAGTACCTTTTCCTGTACAGGTGTAGGGGTTGAAAAACCTTTCTTTTTCAGGGAGAGAAGCAGTTCTTCCCTCAAATCGTAGCACGCGAAACCATTATCACTCATATTTGTTCCTCCTTGAGAATCGAAAGAGGGAAGGGCACAGACGCCTCCGTCTTTCGCCCTCAAAAAAAGTGAACCCCCGGTCACGGGGGTCCACTCGCAA
>Ga0228536_1001467_pt1 | contig 21789 bp, 26 predicted proteins | sample SJ1Smetagenome_FD_168611 | JGI IMG/M metagenome (GOLD analysis project Ga0228536, IMG submission 168611) | Enriched culture of PCE-dechlorinating microbial communities from Ithaca, New York, USA - SJ1.S | ecosystem: Engineered > Modeled > Simulated communities (microbial... > Unclassified...
CTTTCCATGTCCACACCTGATCCAATTTCGGGGGGTTACAAAAAAGCGCCGCGGCGGTCACATGTCCCGCGCGGCACAAGACTGGGGTAGACCAGACCGCGCGTTCCGTCAAGTCCATGCGGCTGCTAACAACGTGGTGCCCAGGGCGGGAGTCGAACCCGCACACCCCTCGCGGAGTTAGGGATTTTAAGTCCGCTCAGGAGGCTTTTGGCTGCGTCCCTCTGCGTCCCTGGACGAACAAAATCAATGAGTTGTGATTTTGCTTCGTCCCTTGGCGTCCCTTGACAACCCACAAACAGGGGACAATAGGGGGACAGATGGGGGACAAAATGGACTGGAAAAAGGTGCCTAACCTCCCCGGCGTCAGGTGTCGGGAGCATCCCACGCGCAAGGGACCGAGCGGCCGCCCTGACGTGTACTACGTGCTTCGGCACTATGTCGATGGGAAAAGGTATGAGGAAGCCTTGGGCTGGGCCTCGGCCGGCTGGACCGTTAAAAAAGTGGCCGCCGTGATGGCCCAGCTAAAAGAGGCCCAGCGCACCGGCGGAGGGCCGCAAACGCTCGCGGCCATTCGCGCCCAAAACCAAGCAGCTCGAGAGGAACAGGCGGCTCGGGAGCGCCTGGAGTCGGCTGAGATGTTGACCCTGGGGAACTTCTTCCGGGAACACTATCTTCCGATTGCAAAAAAGAAAAAAGCCTCCTGGTACGGTGACCAAAATCGATTTAATTGCCGCATCAATGCCGCCTTGGGAGATGTCCCGCTTCGGGGGCTTACCCGAGAAATGATCCAGGCCTTCCTTAATGGCCTGGTCGAAGCCGGCTTGGCTCCCGCGACAGTGGGGCAATATCGAGCGCTTATCCGCCGCCTTTGCAATGTGGCGCGGCAAACAAGTCAGGAGGGCATTCCCCTCCTGGAAAAGAGTCCGGCGGATGGTCTGGAAGTGCCAAAAATCTTCAATTCCCGGGACCGCTTTTTCAGCTACGAAGAAGCCGATCGGCTTATCGAGGCGGCGGCCAGCAGGCGGTCCCCGGATCTTCACGATGCCATTATTCTCTCGTTGAACACGGGGTTGCGGATGGGGGAGTTGATGCGCTTGGCCTGGGCGGATGTGGACCTGCGGCACGAAATTCTGACTGTTCGCGAAGCGGACAAGAGGAAACCTGGGGGCAAGGTTCCCTTGAATCAGGACGTGGTGGACGTGTTTGAGGCTAGGCTTAAACGCCGGAAGGAGGACGCGGAGTTGGTCTTTTCTCCTTTATGGGGCGATAAGCGTGAAAATCTTTCTCATTCGTTTGCTAAGCTGGTAGATGAGCTTGGACTTAATGATGGAGTTGTGGACCGGCGGCTTCGCTTGGTGTTCCACAGCCTTCGACACACTTTTGCCTCATGGTTGGCTTTGTCTGGGATTGATATCCTCAAAATTAAGGAGTTAATGCGACACAAGACTCTGGCGATGACGCTTCGCTATGCGCACCTGATCCCAGACGCAACAAGGGCCGCAGTTCATCAACTGCGGCCCGATAAATTGTTGAAAGCAAAAGATGAGTAGTCTACTTGCCTTCTGTGTATTCTTTTATGCGATCCCACCGGTCGTAATTGTAGCTGTCCAATCCGTTATTTGTTAAACTCATGTAAGATTCATGGGGTTGAAAAGACGTGTTGCTCCTGTGCGGCCGTCCATCTCTGAATGAAACTGCATTTTTAATAGTCGATCCAGCCTTCTTGAGAAATGGAATCAAAGCGAATACCACGATCACAAAAAAAAGGAGAATATATTCCACGTTGGCACTCCTTTCTTTTTTAGTCCAAAGCCTCAGGCATATTTTCTTTCAATGCGCGGATACCATCTTTCATTTCATTAACAACATTTCCAAAACCTCTGCCAGCCGATTTCACTGCCCCTTCCCCGGCGCGCAGGGGGCTGTGCTCGCTGACTTGCGCGCGCCATTCTGGGTGATCCTGCTCGGCGTACTGCTGCTTCAACTTATCGTTCGTATCATTATATCGATTTTTGAGGTCGCTGTGAACGGGCTGCACCAAATGAGTGGCTCGCAGAGCCTTGGGCTCGGGCATACCTTCGGATTTTTGCACGGCTTCCCCCTGCGCGGCGATGACGCCCTGGGCCTGATTAGTAATCATCGCCCCATCGCCCAGCTTCCCTCCCTCAGAGGAGTAAGCATATTCACCGCGCACCTGAAGGATGGCGGCCCCCACACCCGCCAAGTGGCCCACATGACTTTTGTCCAACTTGGCGATGGTTTTCAGGCCCTCAGCCCGATTTTGGGTGTTAGTATCGCGCCAGTCGTAATAGGCCGCCTCCCGCATCCGGTCTATCCCTCCACCTTGGTTGACGACGGAATGCAGCTGGCTAAAGCCCCGCTCATTCGACAGGGAGTAAAGAGAGTTCGCATCCATTTGGCCGAAAATCTGCTGGCCAACATCAATCTGGTAATTTGTTCCAACCTGCTGCAATGACTGATAACTTTCGCTTTCCTGGCGCGCCCGGGCGATCTCGGCGGTGCTACTTTTTACCAAGCCTAGAGCATCTTGAAAGTTGGTGGACTTGTTGATGCGCTCGGCGAAGGCCCTGGAATCGGCGTCTTTCGTGGCCTCCGTCGTTGTCTGGGCAACTCGGTGACTGATGGACGTTGCCACGGATCCTCTCAGCCCTTCGCTGAAAGCGTTCCTCACTGCTACTGCACCTGTGGTCCCGGTCCCCGACGTGGCTCTTGCGTTTCCATCAATCCTGGCGCCTCCTTCCCCGCCGATCTCCCCCTTGATGCCAAGATTACCTAAAAATCCAGTGCTCAATCCGCCAGAAACCTTACCTGAAGCCCAGGCAGCAGCGGTGAGAGCCGTGGCAACTTCGTTGCGCTGTGTTGCCGTCAAATTTTTATCTAAATTTTGGGATTGCATTTCCTCCAGCACTCGTTGTTGATCCTTGCTGAAAGCGTCTTGCACGCTTTGATCGCTGCTTTTCAGCACCTCTACGACTTGGCTCGTGACTTGGCTTAGATCTCGACCTTGAACCGCGATTTTCATTGCGCCAGCGGTGGCCGCGACGCCCTGCGCTTCTCGCAAACTCACCGTGTCGCTCGCTGCCCGGGCATGATTGGCTGAATCTCCAGAATTTAGCATAGTTGTACCCAGCGCCTGGTTCAGAATGTTCCCCGAGCTTTCGTGAGTCAATGGATTTTGACCGAAGCTTCGACCGACGGCGACGTTGGTATGCTCCCCGATTCTGCGGTTCATAAAATTCTGGATTCCCGCGTACCTGTCCCCAGCCTCCATCATCATCTGGTTCATTTGGTCCTGGTCGCGAGCCAGGCCGCGTTGCTCGGCTCCTTCCAGGGCCCCTTGGCCGCCGGACATCACAAGCCTGTCATGCGCTCGGGAGCCGGCCAGCATGGAGGAGATGGCCATGCCTGCCTTGGGCGCAATCCAACCAAGCACCATGCCTGTCAGCGACGGGATCATGAACATGAGCGTTCCGGCGATGGTCGCCGTGTCCGAAACCCAGGTCAAAATTTCAATTTGATTGTTCCAGGTGAAGCCGCCATAAACATCTATCAGCCCTCTCAATTCATTGACAGAATGGGTCATATAGGCGGCGTGGATAATCGCCTCGATGGGTAGAAACAAGCTGACCCAAAGCAAGGCGGCAAACCAATGAAGCAAGGGCTTGCCCCATCCAATGAAGAAAAAGGCTCCAGTCAACGGAAGCAATCCTAAAATGACGAGTTTGAACATGGCCCGAAGGTTGGGAAGCTGCTTGATGTACACGGCAGCGGCCGAGGCCATGCCCGTTTTTTGTTTCAATTCCGCCTCAGTCAGCGCGCCCAAAGCCTGGGGGTTGTTCTGGGCCAGGTTTGACCGCAGGGCGTTCATCATGAAGTTCTGTCGGAAAAGGATATCCGCGGTGTCCTGGTGCCCTGAAAAATAGACGCTGGCGAGGTTGTTCAAGGAACTGCGGATTCCAGCCAGATCCGAAGCCCGGCGGCCGAAGACGCCGGCCACCTGAGCCAATGGGCTGTCATTTGAGTTGGATAAACCCATTCCCATAACCCGAGGCGAAATGACGTTGTAGTAGGCGTCGGCGCAGGTTTTGACCGTAGTCGTTCCATCTGAGTTGTAAACTGTTGTGAAGAAGACATTGTATGGAGTCTCCATCGCCACCATGAGGTCAGAACTCGTAAGAAAATTCCACTGGTTGATGCTGGCGTCCGCGAAGCCATGCAGAACGCAATCATCGAAATATTGCGAAACTGTTTGTTTCAATGGTTCATTTTTACCCAAATCAGAGACAAGGATTTCGCTTATAGCTCGAACTTGACCGAAGAAGTCAAATTCTTTGAACTTCACGGCGTTTACAGGTTCGATATAATCCTCGCATAAATCTATTACGGCTTTTTCCATGGCAGTGGTGGTGGAAAGAGCTAAACCGATGCCAAAAGGCACCTGTGAAACCGTGTAAACCTCATTCGAGAATTCGTCCTGAATGTTGAGCTGGCAGGGAGGGCCGAAAACAGCCGCATACATGACCGCAGGCCAAAACATGGAACGAATGAAGTTCACGGGGCTGCTCGCTGAGGCCGCCATGAAAAGCCCACCTGCCATACCAAGGGAAACAACGAGAAAGACCAGTCCCCCCCAATCGTCGCCTCCAAAAAAATGAATGAGGCCATTGAGGTAACTCGCCAGGGAATAACCGTCGTTGAAAGCATAAACTGTGAAATTCATTTAATAATAACCTCCGGGTTAAGTTCACGCCTGGCGTTTTTCCTCTATTTTTGTCCAGGCTCCTACCTATTGGTGCCGAGAACGACCCCCAAAAAAGACCAAAGGCAAAAAAAAATAAAAATATTTTTTTCACTAAAGTGTCCTTTTTACTGTCCACTTATTGTCTTGAATTTGTCTTTTTTCTTTTGACTTTTTATTCTGCTATCTCTCTTTAATCTTATGCATTTTCTACGGCACACGGTGCCGTTTTGGTCTTAAAGACCAAAACGGCACCGTGTTGGCAGAAAAATCGTTGACTTCTGCCTTGTCGTTCTATATTTTTTATCCAATGTCTCATTATTCCATTAGTTACGTTCGCCGCCCGGCGAACGTCCGCGCACTTCGCTTCAAGTGCTCGGTTACATTCAACTTTCTGCCCTCACGAGGGCGGAAGGGAGCCCCTGGCGATGGATTGTAATCAATTGAATGTATTGGCTTTTACCGGTTTGGATACGTCCTCCGGTAGCCCCTCACGAGGGGCCGCGGATCGCCGATCTTCACAAGGTTACATTGGATCGCAAGTGCCCGTAATTCTTCGGCTTACGAGTCTGGAGACGAGGCGCGGTTGGCAAAGGATGATTTTTTGTTGTTCTGGAGGCCATCTGGCATTGCAAGGCGATTTTCCCCATGGGTAAAATCGTCAAACGCAAGAACATGGATGGTCAATGAAGGAAAAGCAAAAAAAACACTCTAAAGCCAACGGGAGCATTGACCTGCAGCTCCTCAACAAGCAGGTCGCAGGGATAGCGCTTGGAACCCTGTCAAAATTCCAAGTAGTTATAGAGGAAAAGCGACCTCTTTAAAAAAAGCTCAATCTTACAGCAGGCCACGAAGATAGCATCAGAAATGTTATGTTACTTTACATCGGAGTTTTGTATGAAAAAGTATGTACTCTGTGCCGTTTTTGCTGTAGTCGCGTCCATCTTCATCTTCAGAATCGCATTCTCTTCATCCAACGTCGGAGACGAAGGTATTTTTTTAACCTGTGACTACGACAAACTGATTTCTTCCGCAACTTCCAATATATTTGACTCTGTAAAAACCGGTAAGTCCAAGTCCATGGAGCAGCTGAACGAGGAAATCCGGGATGCCGCCGCGATGATCCGCGCTGAAATTATTGCCATTGCAATGGGAAAGCCGGTTGTTTTCAGCGGAGCGCCGATGCCATCTGGAATGAAGCATGGTGGTGATATTACTTTTGATGTTGCGATGCGGTGCGGCATAGTACTAACAGACAAAATAAAATGGAAGTTAGCCAACTCCATCCCGCCAATGCAGTGACAAAGAGGCAGACATGAACCTTCGTCCAGCCTTTATCCTCGCCTTTCTCTCCATCTTCATCCTGGACCTGGTCTTGCGCCCCGCAGTCTATGCCAGCATTCAAGTTGATGAAAACGGCGTACCCATCTCCTCCACGGGAAAAGGGTACACGCCGGCCGAGAAAAATGTCTTGCTGGGACATTCCGTGCTCATGGATCCGGTTGATTGCGTGAAACGCTATGGCCAAGCGTTTTGCGCCTGCACGGAGCTGGATGACGGATCAAAGGCCTGTTTTTACCAGCGTCCGGCCACGGGATTCTACACCCTCGCGGCCTGCGAAGCGATCTGGGGCACTGGGCACTGCACCTGCACATCCCAGGGGCTTTGCAAGCTTGATGAGCAGGAGAACAAGAGCAACCCGTTGGCCTGCAACGGTCAAATTTATTTCTTTCCAGGCGAACGGCAGGAATGTCGAAAATCGGGTGCGATGACGGCTTTCAATAACTGTTGCAAATCAGAACCCCAGGCGTCCTCGGCCTGCTCGTTCAGCAACATGGCGAGTGAATTTGGCTTGGATGACCTGGCGATGACCGCTGTTAGCCTTGGGTATTCTTTGGGCAAGGAACAGTTGTGTGACTACATGGCTGCTGAAATAGTGAATAGTTATATTTCAACAGGTGCGGTTGATGCCGTCATGCCAACGATGATGAGTCTTTTTGGCAGCTCAGAAGCACAAAATGTAGCCACTGTTCTGCAAAAAAGTGGGATAAAAGATGCGCTTGATTTTGCTGGAAAGTCGATGCTTACAGATCATCTGGCATCATCGCTTTTAACATCGTTCAATTTTGTTTCCTACGCGTACACAATTTACAGTATATATAATACATTCCAACAGATGAGCAAATGCACCGCAGGAGAAAAAATATTAGGTTGCAAAATTGCCAAGGGCGTTTGCAGATATGTAGGCGATAGATGCAAAATGAAAGTCTTCGGCATGTGCCTTCAATCATCAAAGCAATACTGCTGTTTCAACTCAAAGCTTGCACTGCTGGTCCACGAAGGCGGAAGACCACAGATCAACATGGGGTGGGGATCAGGTAAAAGTCCAAATTGTCGTGGATTCCAGGCGGATGAGTTCGCAAAAATAGACTTCTCGCGGATAGATTTCAGCGCATATGCCGAAGATTTGGTGCGCCAAGGCAACTTCGACCCCAACGAAAAGGTGCAGAAGGCCCTGGACCGTTTTACAGAAGGCGTAGTGAACACCAACCGTGACCCCAATGACTACTACCAGGGCGAGGAGTACCAATACAATTCGAGTGAGGATAAGTAACCATGGGAAAAAAACAAGAACGGCATAAATATATGTCAATTGCGTTGGCGGCGACGTTTTTTCAAGTGAGTCCTCAAGGGCTGCGAAAACGAGTGAATGCAGGCGCTATTCGTTTTTTAAAAGAGCCAAGTCGTGGAAAATTTGGTTTCCGCTATTTAGTTTATATTGAAGATGTCATGGACTGTTTCTCAAGGCGCGATACAATTGCTTGAAAATAATAAAGTTTGATACTTGGATATGGAAGCCAGTTTTAACAGCACGTTATTTAAAATAGTTACTGAATCAGTAGTATACAAATTTATTATTTTTCCAAACTAAAAGAGAGCTTTTTGGGGGGAAGAACGTGACTTCGTTTGAGCTGATTTTGAATTTTCACAAGGAACATGGAACTTCATTTTTTTTGCCGATTCCGGAGGCCTGGGGTGCGCTTCCAGCCAGGGCAAAAAATCGGATTTCCCTGAACTCGGTTCAGTATTTAAGAAGGACTGGCCGTATTTCATCGGAGATCAGAGGGGCTGGAAGGGTCAAGGATAAATACAAAGTTTGTTATATCGATCTTCTTCGGTACTGCCAGCGTAAATTTTATCCGCCTCTCAAGCGCGAAGTCATGCAGCTGTGGGATGCTCAATTTCAAAATGCCTTGAACCGGTATATTTTTTCTATTCACCGTGCAAAAGACAAATGGGCGCAGTTCTTCAAAACAGAAAAGAAACATACATATTTCCAAGTCGAAAGCGTTGAAGAATTTTTCGATTTGAGGCCTACCTTCCTTTTTTTCCAAGGACTCCATGATTTCATCAGCCGTCATCGACTGTTGGTCCGTTCCAAGGTGGACTTGCTGATCGAAGGCATGACGGCAGCTAAGGAGCGGGTGAACTCATTCATTAAGAAAATGGCGGTATCAAGACATTTTGTCACGCTCACTCAGGCCGAAACAGCAAGTCTCATGTATGAACGACTTCTGGACGCATCAGCAGCCGGGGAGAACCTGGGCAAATCTTTCAAGACTCATTACCGTGTATTAAAGAACAAGTGTGATGACTACAGGCCCAAGATTGAAATCCAAGTTCAGGATCTAGGTGTATTAGTTCAGCCTCCTTCTGTTGATGGAGAGCTTGACGACGAAAGCCGTATACTGTTGCAAGAAGTCATGGAGTGTCTGGACGATCTGGAGCGAACAGTGGTCGTGGCAGTCAGCCAAGGGTACGAATACGCTGAAGTCGTGCCGTTGATTGCCGACCATATTTCGTCAGTCACGGGCAAGCCTCTTTCCACCGGCGCGAGTGTACGGAACATCTATCTTCGCGCCATGGAAAAGATGAAAGCTCGGGCCGCGAAAGAGTAACTTCTCCGTTCTTTTTCAGGCCCAATTCAATTTTCATTCTTTTCTTATTGTTGGAGAGTATAAAGGTGGCTGTGCCATGCGTGGCTCGATAAAATATCAAATTTTGACAGTAATAAAGGGCATTACTCGCATTGGAGAGAGCCGCCACGAAGCCAAGGCCGATGGCAATGTCGGCTTGCATTCAATCAGTACGACGCGTGTAGTTATCGAGCGCATCATGCCTCTCCAGGAGTCGCTAAAAGAAATTAAAATCAGAGATTTGGAGCGCATCAATGGAGAGGTCATGCGCCAACACCTAGAAAAACGTCTAGAACATCATATTAAAGCTGAAAATGCATTAAAAACCTTTCAGGCCGAGCTTTCCGCCCTGGCAAAGCTGGAGCAAGCCCTGACCGTGTACTCGGCGCAGCGCTGGGGCCAAAGCGCGAATGAGTATAACTTCAAGGATGTGCGCCAGGAGTTTTCCAAGCTGGCCTCGGAAAGCTTGGCCCGGCAAACAAACCCCTATCGAGACCGGGCCGTTAAAAACCCCCAAGCAGTGGTTCAGGCGATTCAGAACCCCACCCACAAGCTCCAGGCCCGGCTCCAGTTGGAAGCCGGAATCCGGGCCGAAGGCGCGGGAGCGCCGAAGCGCCTGGCGAACCCCATGCGCGAGGCGAATTTTCAGGATCCCAAGACGGGCAAGGAATTAGGGATCGTCAAAGACCCCGTAACAGGCAAGGATGTGGCCAAATTCTGGACCAAGGAGAAGGGCGGGAAGGTCGCGTTCCATTATTGCTCTGTTCAACTGAAAAATGAGGTTCTGGCGCATATCAAGGCGCATGGCGGGCTCGCCTCGAAATATCAATCTTATTTGGCCTCAATCAACGCAGCTATGAAGGCCTCGGGCCAGGCCGCCAAGGGCCGGGGAAGCCATGCCTTGCGGCATTGTTATGCGCAGGCTCGTTATGATGCCGCCGGGAAGCGTGGTTTTTCTGATGCGCAAGCCAAACAAATCGTGAGCTACGAACTATCCCATAATCGGCCTGACATTACAGAGGTTTATTTGAAATGATGGAGTCTCTTGATATTACGCTGATAACCAGTCTCTCGATTGTCGAACGACAGCGGGTTCTGGCCTGGTTCAGCAGGCAGAGCGAGGAGAGAAGAATTGAATTGCTGAAAAAAAAGTATCTTGTATTTAAGTCACTGGAGAAAAAGCATAAAATATACGGCATGGGCCAGGTGCTTGATTATTGCGCTATTCTTCTTGCCTGTAAGGAGCCGTGGCTTGCGAGTACAAAGTTGCGATCTCAACGAGCATTTATGGAAAAAGATTATGAGCATTTAAATGTTGAAAGAAAAACAAAAGCACACGGTTTGTTGCAAAAAAAGAAAGCGAGAAAACGAGAGAAACTTGCTAAGCACTGGTTCGTTGTGGTAAAATTAAAAACAGAAGATGGGCTTGGATTTGGAAAAATAGCAGAGTACCTTCAACATTATCACCAAATTAATGTAAGTCGATCATATTTGCATAGTTATTGGGTGAGCAGAATGGGCTAATGAGGAGTATAATAAATGAATTTGAGCTATTATAGTAATCAGCTGGGTATTTCGACTGAAACATTGCGGAAGTATAAAATGTCAGTCGAGCAAGCCGCTGAAAATTTTGGATGCTCGCGGAGCACAATGTTGCGAATGATAAAGAGTGGTAAAGTAAAAGCAAATAAAATAAAAAGCAGGGGAAAATATGGATTTTGTTATGTTGTTCCGGTTCATTGCTTGATGAAAATTTTTTATAAATAAGGAATGACTGCTTGATTAAATAAACTAAAATAAAATTTTAGGGGGTAAGAATGAGTCGGCTGAATTTTGCTGTTTTTTTTCTTTTTCTACTTGCCGGTTGTTCCGGGATGCAGACTTATATGGAGCATTCCGACCTGGATGTGAAGGCCTACACCGAGGAGACGGTTTTCATTGAAGGAGCGAAGGGCAAGCTGGTCTATGTGTCCCTGGACAACCCGTTGCCCGAGTTGACGGATGTGCGGAAACGCATCGAGGCCGACCTGGTGGAGCGTGGCTACCAGATCGCCCAGACTGAAGCTTCGGCCGACTTTGTGATGGTTGTGCGCGTCAACGACGGACAAATCGATGAGAAAGCTGCCCGCCAAGTCCAAGGCACTCCGGAGCAGAGCCACGTCTGGGGAGGCGCAGCGGGAGCGGCGGCCGGGCTCCAGTCCGGCGGGAACTTGCAGGATATCGCCATCGCCACTGCGGCGGGGGCGACTACCGGGGCGCTGGCTGACCTGACGGTGAATTCCTGGGTGAAGCTCGGGACGCTCAAGGTCCGGGCGGACGTACTCTTGAAGCAAAAGGTAGACGAACCGGTGCGGACTTCGGTGGCCTCGGCCATTCGTTCCGGTACGTCCTCGGTCATCAACCAAGAGCGCGAGATCCAGGGCGAGAACTACATGCGATACCACACCCGCGTCATGGTCATTGCCAAGAAGGTGAGCTTGACTTGGGATGAGTGTGCGGAACAGGTGAAGAACGCCCTGGCGAAGGAGATAGCCAAAACAATTTAGACAGGAGCAGGCGTTGCCGCCGCCCTGAAAAAAGAAGGAGAACTCAATTGGGGAAAAATTTTGCTCTGTTTTCGCTTCTGGTGGCTGTCTCTATGCTCTCGGGCTGTGCCGGGATGGGCATTGGTGGGCGGAACACCGATCATTTTAACGGCGCGATCGTTGATGTCGGAAATAATTCCCGATTGGGCATCATCGGCGACAAAACCAAATATGTTGAAAACTTTCCGCTCGATCTGTTCGGAACGCTTGAACCGATTCTTCGTGAAGGGCTTTCCAGCGTGGGGATTAATGAAGGGCCGCTCGAAACGGTTACTCCCGGGGTCTCTGCGTTGGTTCACCCTTCCATGTATGGGAAAGAATATCTGATCCTCTGTGCCGCACACGCGGAGGTCGAGTCGGGAGAAGTGGTTAACATGCGGACATACATTTGGGCCGGGAAGCCTCCACGTGTGAAAGGTGAAAAGGCAGAGAAAATTTTCGACAAAAATTACACCGCCACCGTGTTTATGGACAAGGTGATGCTCTCCGGCCCTGACGCCCAGGCCAAGATCAATGCGGCGTTGGCTCAAAAATACAAAAACATCGTCCCGCAGATCGCCAGCGATCTTGCGGGCCTTGAACTTCAGTTCTAGGGAGGCCAACCTCCCGCAAGGAAGGAGGAAAACCACACATGCGGAACATGAAGAAAATCGTGATGTTGATTTCTATGCTGCTTCTGCCGATCCTGGCCGGCTGCGCCGGGCTTGGCGGTAGCAAGCAGGCATTGATGTACAGCAATGTTTTTTCTGTGGGCAATTCGTCGGAAGCCGTGGTCGTGTCCCCCACAGCCGCCAGTTCGGCTTTCAATAAGGGGGCCATGAAACAGAGCGTCAAGGGCATGTACTTGAACACGGCTGATATTTTGACGCCGATTCTGCATGACGCATTGAAAACCAGCAATTATTCGGTTGGCGAAGTTTCGTCGCGTGACAATCCCAATCTGTTCGTTTTTCCTGACAAGGGAAATCACAATGGATATACAGTGAGCGCCTGTACCTATCTGCTGAATGATTCTGATTCTGTGGTTGATGTCAATGTTGAACTCTATCTTTTCAACAAGGATGGAAAGCCATTGCCGGGATTCAACAGAGACGGAAAGCCATCTTCATCTAAGGTTTACACCGAGCGCATCTTTTTGGATGAAGTGCTGCTCTCCGGCCCCGACGCCCAGGCCAAGGTCAATGCGGCATTGGCCCAAAAGTACAAGAACATCGTCCCGCGGATCGTAACCGACATCGTAGGTCTCAAGCTAAACCTCTAGGGGTGCCCTAGGGTAACGACCTTTCCATATCCTGAGCCCCACCCATGGGGCTCATTTTTTGTGGAGGGGACTTAATAGGGCGAAAATAGTTCCCCAATAACCCCAACTGCCTCTAAGACAACCGTCACTTTTTGCCTCAGATTCGAGGCAAATTCCGGCCCGCGATTTGGTGAAGTGGAGTTGCGCCCCCAACCACTTCCTTGGCCTCCGCCCGCCCGACGCAGCCTGACCCCCTTCCAGGCTTCAGGAGGGGCATCCCTGGGGGTTCTCTTCCTTATTTTCCCAGGGGGCTCGGACGAGCCGCCGAAGATCTCAGACACGAAAAAGGCCGATGGTTGATCCACCGGCCTTTTTCGTGTCTGGGACCGGAGTTCAGGCTGGGCCTTACGCCGGGTGAGGTTCAATGATCCGAACGTTGAGCCTGCTTTTTCGAATTTCTTGTCCGTCTTCGAAGACGATATAAACTCGTTGGCCGGAAAAATAGAGATCCACATCCTCGGCCACGTACCATTCGGCCACAAATCTTTCAAATCTTCCAACCTGCTTCTTCACCGACTCTTTGTACTCTATTTTTACGTTTTTTTTGCATTCCATGCCCGCCCGGCGCTTTTCTTTCAGCTTTTGCAGCCTGGCGGCTTCCTTCCTGTCCTCTTCTTTCCGCCGTTCCTTCTCCAGGTGGGCCTCCTCGGCCTGGCGCTCGGCTTCCTTCTTGGCCTCGGCCCATCGGCGCTCCTGCTCTTGGGCCACCCGGGCAATCTCCTCCTCGCTGGGAAGCTGCGACAGGTGGGCCTCAATCCATGCCTCCTTGAGGCCGCAAGGCCAAACCTGAGGAGGGACGGGAATGCGGCGGACCTTAAACCTATTGCTGCTTCTCTCAGTCGTCCTTTCCAGGCCATTTTTCACGAGCCAAGCCGGACAGTAGTGCTTGCGGCCTTCCTGGTGCAGTTGGGATTTTGGAGCCCAAAAGGTACAGCTATGCTTCCGGCACTCCCCCCCGTGCATTTTCCGTATTTCTTCCTCGTCTTCGAACAGGCAAAAGATCGAGCATTGGACGCTCGCGCCCGTTTTGCTCTCCTTTTGGCTGACCTTCACCGGGAACCAGCCCGCGTTTTTCTCGCACATTTCTTTTTCGATCTCGGCACCCCGGCCAATGATGTATTTTCTCAAGGCTTCACGGGCCTCGGTTGTGGCTGAATGGACTCGGGCGTTCGAGAAATCAAACGATCCCAGGCGCTCCAAGCCTGAAATCTCAACGTAGGCTGAAGCCGTTCGGGGGAGAACTTCCTTGAGCTTGAACCCCCCCAAAACTGTTTTTTCTCTTGCCTGCATTTCGGCCATGTTCTGCCTCCTTGTTGTTGAAATAATAGTACGCTCAAGCATACATTAAGTCAACAACATAGTGGCAGGCCTCATTTTTTTACGCTGCCGGCCTCCCTCCGCCGATTTGCTTTTCCAGATAATACTCCAGGGCGGCCTGGGCCGTGAAGGCGTAAGCCCGGCCGATGCGGACAGCGGAAGGAATTTTGCCCTTGAGGAGGTCTCGTTGAACGACTATCCGATTCAGATCTAGGCCCCGCGCCAAGTCGCCTGTGGATAGCAACTTTTCCCCTTCGCCTGCGCGCAGGGCCTTTCGCGCGGCCTCGGCCGTGATGGTCCCGTCTTTCGCCTTTTTGAATATTTCCGGCCAGTTGGATGACATTTTTTTATCTCCCCAGCTTATTATTTAATTATACGTTGAAGAGAACATTTTTTCAACCCACAGCCATTCCAGCGAATCGTTACTTATCTAGGACAAACGTCGCTTTCTGCCTTGAATTTGAGGCAAAATTTCAGTCAACGATTTGATGAAGAGGAGTTGCGCCCTGGCCCCATCCATGGCCGGGGCGGCCAGGGATCAGCTTAGACCCCTCCGGGCGCGCGAGAGGGGCATTTCCTGGGGCCCTGGCCCCCCCCTCCTTCATTGCCGGCGGGGGCCAGGGCCTGCGCCGGCCCCCCGCCCCATCCAGACCCCATCCAAGCCCCAGCCAAGCCCCAGCGGCATAGGGCTTCAACGCGCGCGTTTTATATATATATTAACTTAAAGAAGTATATTAAAACCCGGTAAAGAAAAAGCCGGCCGGTTTTTTTCTTATATAATATCTTAGAGTTAAAAAGAGTAAGAGGCCCGGCGCGGGGCCGGGCATGAAAGGCAGCCGGGGAGAGGGGAAAGGCGACGAGCGGTGGGGGCTCCAAAAAACGCGTCCACGCAAATCGGCATGTATCTAAGACAAACGTCACTTTTTGCCTCAGATTCGAGGCAAGTTTCAGCTCAAGATTTGATGAAGCTGGAGTTGTCCCCCCATCCCTTCCCTTAGTCGTGGAGGCTAGGCTACATCCTAGCCCCCCCCGGGCGCGCGAGAGGGGCATTTCCTGGGGCACTGGCCCCCCCTCCCTCATCGTCGGGAGGCCTGGACATGCGGAGCGCCCCGGGCGCTTGGCGACGGCAGGCGGGTCGCCGGAGGCCAGGAACCGCGCCCTGATAGGGTAGAGTTCAGACCCGGCACAAGGCCGGGCCTGAACTCTTAAGCAGACGCCCCCCGGCTGGTCACAAGCGAATTGATGTACCTGTTGATGCTCACTCCACGTTCGGCTGCTGAAAGCGCAAGATCACGGTGCACGTCCGGGGTAGTCCGCAGAGAGATATGGCCCGAGAATTTTCGCTGACTTAGGGGCTCGGGGGGCTGTTCATTGTTTTTTGCCATGTCAGTGATCACCTCGCCCACAAGGTGAACAATTCCCTCCAAGGCGGCGAGCTGGCTTTCATCAAGCCAGGAAAGGCTGGGAAATTCAGCGCAAAGCCCCACAAATTCTTGATCTTCTTCGGACCAAATAACACGATAGGAGTAGTGCTGTACGTTCACTTCGCACCTCCTTGCAATTTTTTTATTGCGGCAAGCACTTGCTTAACTTGGTAGCCTTTTCCTTTTCCGTTTTTTTCCTGAATGTTGACTCGCGGGTCGCCTTCCCAGGGAGTTTTGTAGACCTTATGGCTTGTCCCTTCCTGCCTTGCCTCTCCAAAAAAATGTTCGCAGGCGGCCGCCAAATCATCGAACCGAACATCATGGGGCGCTCTCTTCATTTTTTCGAGGATCTTATTGATGTTCGCCATGCTTGGTTGCTCCTGATGTGGTATTAATAGTGCTAGCAATCTTTGGAGTCAAGTTTTCATGTTTCAGACCCGGCCTCACGGGAAAAATATAGGGCGTCCCCTGCCTCGGGTCTAAAAAATTATCATTTAATTTTAAATTGTTACATATATTCAAGAAAAGTGCCGCCAATTTTTTAAAAAGCTAGTTATTTAAATATGTTATGTTCATTTTTTTGACCTAAAAAAACTAATTAATTCAATTATTTTAATTGGTTAGTTGACATTTGCTTTGAAAATGGTATTTTTTGTTAAAAATTGAACTTCAAGAAGAGGAAAGGTCGAGATGCACAAAAATATTGATAACACGTTGGAAAAAATAGATTTTTTTACCGCCGAGGAGATGGCCGCCATTTTGAGGTATAAGACTCCTAATTCGTTGAAGAATTTACTTCGCTTGGGGCGGGTGAAGGATTTGCCGCCCGCTCTTCGGGTCGGCAGGCGATTTTTGTTTGAGAAAAAGCAATTTTATCGCTGGCTTAATGAGAGACAGGGATAAAAAATGTGCGGCCGGCAGGGTGGTGGAACACCCTGCCGGCCTCGTCGGTCCCTTCCAGGTGCCTCCCCCAAGGGGGAGGGAAGGACAAAAAAATGAATATCAGGTCGCTAAAAGAAAAACAACGTCTGCTTCCGCGCGAGGATCAAGTTTTGGAAATTTTAAGGCAGCGTAAGTCTTCAGCTCCATTAATTATATTTGAGGCCATGGCCAATTCTCGGCCGTGCTGCTGGGAAGCTCCTGGCCCCCGGGAACTGAAGTTTGGGGAGCGCTTGGCCCCCGGCCACAAGTCCCTGGGCCTGACCCGCGATGCCCGGCGACATGGTTTGAAAGTCCTTGAAGCCCTAGGGGTTGCGGTCCTGCGGCCCCTGCCCGGGGGAGGGCTGGCAGTGCTCCTCTTGGTCGACGAGCCCACCCCCAGGCCCCATCACCAGGCCAAGGACGCCTTCTTGGAGGCCCTGGGGCCGCGGCTGGCGGCCCGGTTGGATCACAGAGAATTGGCGGCGCGCCTGTCTTTCTGGGCTCGTCAAGGGATTTTGGATCAGGCCGTTGCCGTGGCGCACCAGGCGTCACGATCGGATGAAAATAACTATATTTTACGACCGCTTGCGTGGGTTGACCGGGCCCTGGAGCAGGGCCGGGGCCAGGCCGCCCTGGCGCAGGAGCAGGGCCGGGCCGCTGAGGCCCGGCGGGCTGCGGCGCGCCGAGCTGCGGCGGCCGCTGGGGCTAGGGCGGCTCAGGTCGCCCGGGAAACCAGCTTGCACATCAAAAAAATTGCTGATGTCCCGAAGATAAACAATGATTTTATGGTGTTGCGCGAAAAAAGAAGAGCCGATCGGGCGGCCCTGACCGAGGAGCTGGCCAAGGCCGGGGGGGCCAGATGAGCACCCCCAGAATTTCCACCTTAACTGAAGAACAGCAAGAAATAATTGATCTTTTTCTTCCATCGCTTCCAAGAATGATCGCAAGAGAGAGGGTAAGCCATTTACTGGGATTCATCATTGACCAAAAAACCTTGAGGAATGCCGACTCCAGGGGCGAAGGCCCTGCAGGTGCGGTACGAATTGGAAGAAAAGTTGTTTATAGAACAGAAAATCTATTGTTGTGGATCGTCCAAAAATATGGTGTATCAAAAATAGAAGATCAGAAATCTATTTTTTGTAGACATAAATAAAAGAAAAATGCAAAAAAAATGAGCTGAAAGCTGAATTATGTCACAATAAAAAAAGGAGGAGCCATGCGGGCCATCCTTGTTTGGGTGCTGGTCTTCACTCTTCTGATTCCCTCGGGAGCCGCGGCTGAAACATGGTTTGATCAATTTGGCGACGATTTGTTGATCCATGACTCAGGTTCCTGGGAATCACAGCAGCGCGGGTACTTCGCAGCCGGCGGAATATCTTACCGCACTCGGACCAACCGCGAACCTATTTTTTCCATCACGCCGCCCAAAATGCAGATCGGTTGCGGCGGCATCGACTCCTTTTGGGGTGGCTTTTCTTTCCTGAACCCGGAGTACCTGGTGAAGATGTTTCAGAATATCCTCCAGGCAGCCCCGGCTTTTGCTTTCAAGCTCGCGCTTTCCTCTCTCTGCACGCAGTGCGACGATGCCATGAGTTCCTTGAACTCCCTGGCAAACTCTTTGAACAGCCTGGCGATGGACGAATGCAAGGCGTCCCAGGCCCTCACTAATTTGGGCGGCGACTCCATCGCTTCCATGTTGGGCGCGGAGAATCCCCGCGGAGAGAATAAAGAAAATTCTTGGCTTTCCCAATCCCTGGGCATGTTGACCGAAACTGCTGACGCATTGAGACAAAAAGTCGATAAGGTTTTGGAATATGAATATTGCTATGGCATCACCAACCATGATGATCTGAATAAATGCAAGGAATACCTCACACTTGAAGGCAGTCTGTGGGAAAAAGTAAAAGAAAAAGAAGCTCAGACCAATCCTGTTTGGTTGAGTGATGAATTCATTGCCATGGTACGCGGGATGTTTGGAGACATTATTTTCGTTCCTCCTGGAAAAGGAGATGGGGCTGATTCATCTAAATCAACTGGAACAGTCAACTTTGTTACTTCATGTGAAACAGAGCCGATTCAGTATATTAACGCGATGCTTGAACAATCAGATACGCCACACATTAAGGTCGGATTTCGCTATCAGACTGGAGAATGTGTTCAAGAAGCTTTGCCTGTCAATCTTCGAGTTGGACAAAAGGCAAAAATTGGTATGGATGAACTTTTTAACCTTATGGCGACTAATCCATCTGGGGATTTAAGTGAGCCTGCAAAAACTGTAATTGGACAAAGTTCATTGCCAATTTATCAAATCATTAACACGTATGCATTTAGAATGAGAGATACTGGGCAATTCGCATCTAGTGCTGAGCGGCAAACATTAACATCAATGGCTGCGCTCGGCCATGCGCTATTCATTATGAACGCTACTGTAAATAAGGCATATCAATTAATTACTAAAAACAAACAAGGACTTCAAAATGCCAGAGTAGCCCAAATGGGGTCACATGACTCATTTGAGCAAGGTTTTGCCGTAATTTCAGACAATATAAATCAGTTTAAACAACAAATTTATCATCAAACAAATTTTGTGCAAACTGAATTTCAACAAAACATGCAGACAATAATGGAATATACGGAAATGAGATCAAAATTACAAGGGTTCGTCAGGAATAAGGGTTTGATATAAAAACATCAAATAAAGGAGTCTGAAGATGAAGGATTTTTTTAAGGAAGGATGTGTGTACATTTGTATTTTGGCCAGCAGCATGGCGATTTGCTTCAGCCTTTCTTTTTTGCTCAATTGTGGCACCATTGCCAATTTTACAGAAACTCTTGGGGCCGCGCTTTGGTTGTCTTTCATTGTAACTGGTCTCTTGTGCTGCAAAAACAGGAAGTGGAGGTGGCGGTGGGAGAAGTCCGCCAGAGTCTGAGGATGAGAAGATGGAACGCGAACACCAGAAGAATGAACTCGATATTGACGTTAAACGGCAAATCTTTGATCAGATGGAGCCGTATACCCTTTGCCTGCTGGCAAACGGGCCGGATTTTACAAACCTTTCTGAAGCCATCAACGAGACCAAGGGGTTGGATGAAATGCGGGAGGCCGCATTTCACGAGTGGCATATTAAAGATATCAGAGGCCGCTGGCGGGCCATGCGAATGATTGCCTACGAGGACAACGGCCCTGTCGGCCATTTGGCTCGGGAGATAGCAAAAAAAATACGAGGACAGATGGTGTAAACACCTTCCCACTTCCCAATTGGAGGCCCCCGGGAGGGGGCTTTCTTGTTTTAAAAGTTCTTGACCTTTTGAGAATGCTTGTCACAATAATGAAAATGAACCTTTCGAAACACGGCAAAAAGCCGTTTCCCGGACACCCGGGGGGCGTTCCAAAAGGTAAACCTTTCGTTGCATAGTTCCAGGAGGTAGAATCGTGTCCGAAATTGGATATGTTCGGGTGAGCACCTCGGATCAGAAGACGGACAGGCAGCTTGACGGTGTGAAGCTGGACAAGGTGTTCGAGGAGAAGGCCAGCGCTGCGGATACTGCTAGGCCCCAGCTTCATGCCTGTCTGGAGTACGTCCGGGAAGGTGACGTCCTGCATATCCATTCCATCGACCGGCTGGCCCGGAATCTTCAAGACCTCCTGACGCTGCTCCAGATTTTCACCAAGAAGGGCGTGGCCGTCCAATTCCACAAGGAGAGTTTGACCTTCACTGGCCAGGACAACCCTTTTCAGAAGCTCCACTTCCAGATTATAGGGGCGGTAGCCGAGTTCGAGCGGGCGCTCATCAAGGAACGACAGCGGGAGGGCATTGCCAAGGCCAGGGCCCAGGGCAAGCACCTGGGCAGGGAGAGGAAGCTGGCCCCGGACATGGAACGGGTGATCCGCGACAGGGCCGTAGGCGGGGCGGATAAGTCTGCCCTGGCTCGGGAGTACGGGATCAGCCGCCAGACGTTGTACAGGATTATACGGCGATTCAAATAACGGAGAGGTAGCCATGCAGAGGAAAAGATGGGGGGGGAAATTTATCGTGCTCTATCTTGTATTTCTTCTGGCGGTGTTGGCCACTGGATGTGGTAAAATCCAAATACCAGGGATGCAGACACAAAAATATGTTGTGATACAAGGTAATGCTTATTTTGGGCCAGACGCATCCATGATCATCGCTGGGGCAATGACTATTAAGCCTGGCATGACATTCGGACAAGTTCTTAGTGCATTAAAAATCGATGAGACTCCAGTGCAGGTATTATGTAAGAATACTCGCCTATTTTGTGTTAAATATGATAATGATCGGCCTGTCAATCTCGGTGGTAATCAAGTTGTGCAGCAAAATATCACTATTAGCCGACGTATTGGTGAGGGCTATCAATTCCGTGAGGATTTGTATGTTTCATCCGATACTTTGGCCGAGTGTATTTTTGTGGATGGTGTATACTTAAATGGTGTTCTTATTGAGTACAAAATAATTTTCTCTTTTGCAAAATGGAACAGCTCAAGCTATCCTAATTATATTCAAGATAATAATGTTCTCATGGCTAAAGCAGAATACTTCATGAGTCTAAAAGATTCGGCCTTTGCCAATGCAGGCTACGCTTGGGCGGACTTGCCTAAAATCTACACCGAGAAATTGAATGATGAACAAATAGCGGCGCTGACTCCTATGATAATTAAAGGACCGTTGGGCGCTAAATCCGCTTTAAAACGTGAGTGCGCTGCGTTGAAGTGTGAGGATGAGAAGGCTCGACATGCAAATAAATATAGTGATTATAAGCAATACCGTTCAAGCTTAGCTCAACAAGACATGTATTATATGGACTCAATTTTGGCGCAAAGAGATATTCAATATGTTAATTCGCTTCAAAAGGTGGACGAGGCTTGCCCGTCGGACATCGGACGTTGCCTTGAGATCGCAAATATTTATTATTGGACGCTCGCGCTCTCTAAATCATCTAATATAAGTCGAAAATATGTTCAGGAAAGATATGATAAGTGCATCGCAGCAGACCCAAGCAATCCATTGCCGTATCTCAATAATGGTGAGTTTTGTCTAACAATTCATGATAAATGGTGTGCTGTGCAATCATTCGAGGCCGCGATTGCTTCACCTAAGGCCAAGCAGTATCCCGATGTCGTCAAGCAGGCCAAGGTATACTTGGAACGCATCAAAATATACGGGATGCCTTAGGCAAGCGGTTCGTTTGTGAGATTTTGTGGGCTGGCGGCTCGTCCGTCAGCCCCTTCTTTTTCCGACCAACGGCTTTCTTCCACAAACAGGGGACAATAGGGGGACAAATCAGTTTTTCTGGGGAGAGATTGGGTTGGTGTGAGGATTGAAACTTAGATCTTAATCACTTGATTTTACTTGGTGCCCGGGGCGGGAGTCGAACCCGCACACCCCTCGCGGAGTTAGGGATTTTAAGTCCCTTGCGTCTACCAGTTTCGCCACCCGGGCACGCCGTCGCGACCATAGCGGGTTGAAGCTTCGCACGCAACGGCTTC
>Ga0228536_1001470_pt1 | contig 21625 bp, 22 predicted proteins | sample SJ1Smetagenome_FD_168611 | JGI IMG/M metagenome (GOLD analysis project Ga0228536, IMG submission 168611) | Enriched culture of PCE-dechlorinating microbial communities from Ithaca, New York, USA - SJ1.S | ecosystem: Engineered > Modeled > Simulated communities (microbial... > Unclassified...
GAAAATCATCGCCTTCGGAGTGGTGACGACACCGGGACTTGCCGTTGACGGCAAGGTGCTCGCTGCAGGGAACGTACCGCCCTATGAAAAGGTGAAGGAACTTCTTGCTTCAGCTGCAGGATAACGATTAATCCCCCGGGAAATCCGGGGTTTTTTTGAACTCAACATGTGAAAAAAATGCCACATAATAACGATGGAGATGATTTGTTCATGAGCGACCGAAAAAAGTTTTTCTGGATTACAGTCTTCTTCCTGACATTTTATTTCCTCCCCGAGGGGAATGAACGGGTGATCGCGGGTCTTGCGGAATCAGTGGCCATGATGGCCGACTACGCCCGTGAGCATGTGCTTCTCTGTCTTGTTCCCGCATTTTTCATCGCAGGAGCGATCTCGGTGTTCGTGAGCCAACAGTCGGTGATGAAGTACCTCGGTGCGAATGCGAAGAAATGGATAGCCTACTCCGTAGCATCCGTCTCCGGGACGGTGCTCGCGGTGTGTTCCTGTACCGTGCTGCCGCTCTTTGCGGGAATTTATATGAGGGGGGCCGGTCTGGGGCCGGCCACGGCATTTCTTTACTCCGGACCTGCCATAAATGTTCTTGCCATCGTTCTTACAGCCCGGGTGCTCGGTCTTGAGCTGGGCATCGCCAGGGCGGTGGGGGCGGTAATTTTCAGCGTGGTGATCGGCCTTCTCATGGCAGCTGTCTTCGGCAAAGAAGAACAGGCCCGCCAGGAAGGGTTCGCCCGGCTTCCGGAGGAAGAGGGCGGCCGTCCCCTGTGGAAGACGGTTGTGTATATGGCGGGCATGGTGTTTTTTCTTGTCTTCGCCAACTGGGCGGCCCCGAAGACAGCGAGCCGCTTCTGGGAAGGGGTTTATAACCTGAAGTGGATGCTTTCTGGGGCAGGACTGGCCGTTACGGTGCTGACAGCCCGGATGTGGTTCACTTCTGACGAGCGGCAGGACTGGTACACCTCCACATGGGGATATGCCCTCCAGGTCATGCCCCTGCTCTTCGGCGGCGTTCTTGTGGCGGGCTTTCTCCTGGGCCGTCCCGGCCACGAAGCCCTCATCCCGGGCCGCTATGTGGCCATGCTTGTAGGAGGAAACTCTCTCGGGGCCAACTTCTTCGCCTCAGTTTCGGGCGCGTTCATGTACTTCGCCACACTCACCGAAGTGCCCATACTCCAGGGGCTCCTCGGCGCCGGAATGGGGAAGGGGCCTGCCCTCGCCCTGCTTCTGGCCGGACCGGCCCTCTCGCTGCCAAGTATGCTGGTCATCAACAGCATACTTGGACCACGGAAGACGGGGACCTACGTGATTCTGGTGGTCCTGCTGTCCACAGTGGCGGGTATGTTGTTCGGCATGTTCGCTTCCTGACCTGAAACGTGCGGCTCGAAAAAGGAAGCAGCATATGTGTTTGGGGGATTGAGCCGTTCCAGACCTCTTCCCTGCAAAAAAATGCGGCTCCGGTGAAAACACCGGAGCCGCTGTTCATCAATGGTGGGCGATACTGGGATCGAACCAGTGACCTCTTCCGTGTGAAGGAAGCGCTACTTCCGCTGAGCTAATCGCCCGGAACAGGTGGTATTATAACGTGGCTCTTCATCCTTTGCAAGGCTTAAAAAATATTCTGAAGATATGGGAATGAATTCATTTATCCTAAACCATACTAAATTTTTGATAGAAAATAAAGAGTAAAGTTTCTTAAAATCCCTTCCTATTTTTTCCCTGAGGAGTATAATCATGTCGGCAGGTGATGACGGAGTGACGGATATTTCCGATTTGGGGCTTGTTCCCGACCTTTGGGAGTATTGGGGGTTTTCCCCCTGGAATTTTGAGGGAATGAAAGGTGTAAGCCGCAGGGTAACATTTGTAAAGAGTGCTCTCATCGGTGAAGTCTGCCGCTATTATGCTGATGATTACATAATCTGGAGCCACAGGGGGAATGCTGACCGTGACCGCATCCTCAAGGTATGCAGGCCAAAACCCGAACTTATGACGCAGCGGTATCTTTTTGTGGAAGCAGCGGAATCAGGGGGGAAGTGCAGTATCCGTTCTTTTCTCTTCGGATTTCGCGGGTATGCCGAGGTTCATTCATTTACTCCGGGCGGGAAGTTCGAGAAGCGGATCAAGGATCTTGCTCCCCTTGTGGATAAGGCATTGGAGCTTCTCCGTTCGAGAAGAAAGGAATCAGGGGGTGATCGTGGGGAAAATTAGTACCTGGAACTGTTGTACCCATTCTTTCTATTTTCCCGGAGGTGAACGAAGTGCTTGCAATCCTTTTTATTGTTGCCATCGTCTTGTTTGCTGTCTGTTATAAGATTTACGGATCGTACATGGCAGGCATTTACGGTCTCAGCGACGAGAACAAGACCCCTGCGGAGGCCATGTTCGACGGTATCGACTACTGCCCGGCCCACCCGGCGGTCCTTCTCGGCCATCATTTCGCGTCGATCGCAGGTGCCGGCCCGATAGTCGGCCCCATAACCGCTGCCGCAATGTTCGGCTGGCTTCCCGCCTACCTGTGGTGCCTGATCGGATCGGCATTTATCGGCGGCCCCCATGACATGGGAGCCCTCGTGTCATCCATGCGCCACGACGGGAAATCAGTGGGCGAAGTGGTTGACAAATGGATAGGGCGCAAGGGAAAGATCCTTTTCCTGTGCTTCACCATACTTGCGCTTATCCTGGTTGTTGCAGTCTTCCTGCAGCTTTCCGCCGGATCCTTTGCCGCGGACCCCGCCGTCGCTTTCTCGGCAACTCTGTATATTTTTATGGCGGTCCTCTTCGGAGTCCTGATTTACAAGTATCGCGTCCCCCTGTGGCTCATGACGGTCGTCATGGTTCCCATCGTCATTTATGCCTGCTGGTACGGAAATTACTCGCCATGGGTTGCCACGTACTTTACGCTTCCCATGGAGACATGGAGATGGATCCTGGTCGTCTATATCTTCCTTGCCTCCGTTCTCCCGGTGTGGCTCCTCCTGCAGCCCCGCGATTACCTTGCATCCTATTTCCTGTATTTCGCGGTTATCATTGGAGCCATCGGAATGATCATGGGCAAGGGCGAGAATTTCCAGGTCGTGCTTCCCGCATTTAAGGGGTTCGTGGCCAACGGCCAGTATATCTGGCCCATGCTCTTCATAATCATTGCCTGCGGCGCAGTTTCCGGATTCCACGCCCTTGTGGGAAGCGGAACCACGTCCAAGCAGCTGAAAAAAGAGAAAGACTCCGTAATCGTCGGCTACGGCTCAATGCTCCTTGAGGGGGTCGTGGCGGTCATCGCCATCGGAACAGTAATGCTCAGCGGCGTCATCGCAAAGGGCGGCCCCACCATCACATATGCCGAGGGATTCGGAAAGTTCGCATCCATCGTGGGGATCGACCCGAAGGTTGGTATGTCTCTCGGTCTTCTGGCCATTAACTCCTTCCTCCTGACATCGCTTGATACGGCGACCCGTCTGACCCGCTACCAGATCCAGGAGCTTACAAACATGAAGGTGGACAAGTACACCGCTACAGTGATCACGGTTGCTGCTGCCATGGCGCTGCTGCTTACCAAGACCCATGGCCCTACGGGCAATGTCATTCCCGCATGGGCGGCGATCTGGCCTCTCTTCGGCGCGTCCAACCAGCTTGTTGCAGCACTTGCGCTGCTTGCGATAGGAGTCTGGGTTGCGAAAGCCCTGAAGAAGGATAACCGGTTTGCCATGGCTCCCATGTGGTTCATGCTTGTCACAACCGTGGCAGCCCTGGGGATCATGATCAAGGAGAACCTGGCGTATGCCCAGCCCAACTACACACTCGTGGTGCCTTCGATCATTCTTCTCGTGCTGGCTCTCCTGATGGTCCTGGAGTCATTCAAAGCCCTGAGGGAATCGCCGAAAGACCTCTAAAGGCCGATCGGCAGTTATTTCCCGCACTGAAAACAGGAAAGGGAAGGCCCGTGTTCGGGCCTTCCCTTTTTTTGGCAGTTGTTCCTGATGGTCAGGTTCGTTTTTCCTTACATTACTTGGCGCTTTTTCCCACACTGAAGGATTTCGCGCTCCAGGACTTTCCTCTCTTCCTGTTGGCGGCGTCAAGCACTTCCACGAAACGGCTTCCGCACCTGGGACATCTCATTGCCGCCGCTTTTTCCTCAAGGTCGAATTCGCTTTTGCACGACAGGCATCGAAATTTTCCCATAGAAAAATCACCTCCGCTTTTCCTTCTTTCATTGGTGATTTGCCGCAGTACCGGCAAACTGATTAGAGAGTATTATACCAGATTAGCCTCCGGGGGAAAGGGTATGTTGTCTTTTCTGATGTATGCGAAAAGGTATAATAGTCCCAGTTCGATTTCGAAGGGAGGACTACAATGCGCTTTTCAGCTCTGAAAAAATCAAAGGATGTTTGCTGTGTCCTGTGCGGCGCCGCGGGGCTTGGTATTCAGACGGTAGAAGATATGCTGGCCAGGATCATCGTGGATGAGGGGTTCTGCGTGTTCGGATCCAGAGAGTACATGTCACGGGTGAGGGGAGGGAACAACTCCACGGAGATCCGAATTTCCGACGTACCGGTACACGCACTGCTGGACAGGATCGATATCCTTGTGGCCCTCAGCCCCAATGTCCGGCAGAACATAAGGGAGCGGATCTCCGGTGATACGGTGATCCTCGGAGACCGGGAACTGTTGAACGGAGAGCTCGAAGACCTGGGGGCTTCCTTTGTTGACATCCCCCTGTCAAAACTTGCTAAAGATGCGGGCGGTAAGATTTATTCCAATTCTATCGCTGCGGGGGTTCTCCTGGGAGTTCTGGGCCTGGGCACGGAAGGAGCGAGCGAGTTTTACCGCGGACGTTTCGCCGGCAAGGACGATGTGATCGGAAAAAATATCTCCGCATGCGCTGCCGGTCACGAATTGGGCCTCTCAATTTCAGAAGGGGAGGGAGCCCTCTCGGGCCGCCGGGCAAACGCCGGAGCCGGAAGAATGATACTGAACGGAAGTGATGCCGTGTCGCTTGGGGCTATGGCTGCAGGATGCACCTTCGTCACTGCCTATCCCATGTCTCCGGCCACTGGTGTCCTTTCTTTCTTCGCAAAAAATGCGGAAAAGGCGGGAGCCGTAGTGGAGCAGGTTGAGGATGAACTTTCGGCCATCAATATGGCGGTAGGGGCATCCTACGCGGGGGCCCGTCCGATGGTGACCACGTCGGGCGGCGGCTTTGCCCTCATGGGGGAAGGCCTGAGCCTGGCGGGCGTCATGGAAACTCCGGTGGTCGTGCATCTTTCCCAGAGACCGGGGCCTGCCACCGGAATGGCTACGAGGACAGAGCAGGCTGACCTTGACCTTGCACTTTTTTCGGGGCACGGGGAGTTTCCCCGGGCAATTTATGCCCCGGGGACAATGGAAAGCGCTTTTGCCATAACACAGACGGCTTTCCTGACGGCCCTGAAGTATCAGACACCGGCTATCGTGCTTACCGACCAGTACTTTATGAATGCTTTCTACAACCTTGATCCGGGTTCCCTTGAGTATCTCAAAGAGCCTCCTTTGCCCGCGGAGACTCCGGAAGGCTACAGGCGCTACGAGGATTCCCCGGACGGATGCTCGCCTTTTGGTGTACCCGGTTGGGGCAAGGGCATCGTGGGAGCCGACAGCCATGAGCACGATGAAATCGGCCACGTGTACGAGGACTTCGAACTCAGGAAGCGGATGCAGGACAAGCGCCTCAGAAAGCTTGACGGAATGGCTGCAGAGGCGTTGCCTCCTCTTTTCTCCGGGCCGGAGGGTTTTGAAAAACTCGTCATCTGCTGGGGATCGACCATACCCATAGTCAGGGAAGCCCTTTCCCTCCTGGAAAGGAGCGACACGGCTCTGCTGGCGTTCGAACAGCTCTGGCCGCTTCATGCCGGGACAGGACTTTTCCTCGCCAAAGCTCCCTTTATTGTTTCTGTGGAGGGGAACAGTACAGGCCAGTTATCCAGGCTTCTCCGGTCCGTATTCGGGAGAGGCGCGGACGAGACGATCCTGAAATACAGCGGGCTTCAGTTTTCCGTAGAAGAGTCGGCTGAAAGGCTTGGGGCGGTTCTTTCCGGCAAAGGAGGAAGCAGATGATGGATACCGGCAGATTCGATCTTGCAGGAATTGACATTTCCTGGTGCCCCGGCTGCGGGGACTTCAAAATTCTTGATTCCATAAAAAATGCCCTCCGGGAGCTAGAGCTGACGCCCCTTGACGTGGTCATGGTATCGGGAATAGGGCAGGCAGCCAAGACTCCCCATTACATGAGATCCCATTTCTTTAACGGGCTTCACGGCAGGGCGCTCTCAAACGCGACGGCCATTAAGGCGGCGAACAGGTCCCTGAAGGTCATCGCTGTCGGGGGTGACGGTGATATGTACGGTGAAGGGGGCAATCACTTCACCCACACCATACGCAGGAATCCGGATATCACGAATCTCGTATTCAACAACATGGTCTACGGACTGACAAAGGGGCAGGCTTCACCTACAAGCCCTGTGGGCTTCCGTACGTCAGTCCAGGTTGACGGAGTCCAGTCCAGGCCGTTCAATCCCCTTGCAGCCTCTCTCGTCAACGGGGCAACCTTCGTTGCGAGGGCCTTTGCAGGAGACGGGGAACAGACGAAGGAGATCATCAAGAGGGCAATTCTGCACAAGGGGTATTCCCTTGTGGATATTTTCCAGCCCTGTGTCTCGTTCAACAGCGTCAACACTTACAAGTGGTTCCAGGAGAACACCTACACGGTGGAGGGGCACGACGAGGAAGATCTTCGCAAGGCCCTGGACCTCGCCCTCGTCGGGGAAGGCCCGTTTCCCCTGGGGGTTTTGTACAGAAGGGAGGGCGTTCCCGTTTTCGAGGATACCCTGGCGGCCTACAGGAATGACGACAGGCCCCTTTTCAGGAGAGAGGCTCCCAGGAAGGCTGTAAAAGAGCTGATCGATTCCATGTGCTGTTGAAAAGAAAGGGAGGAAGATTCCATGAAAGAAGGAGACAGGCTGCCGAAATTCCGTCTTTCCGACGGCTCGGGCAGGGAGTGGACGAACGGGGATTTTGAAGGCCGCCGGCTGGTGCTTTTTTTCTACAGCAAGGACAACACTTCGGGGTGAACGAACGAAGTGAAGGATTTTGCGGACAGGCTGTCCGCATTTGAGGACCTCTCCTGCAGTGTGGCGGGGATAAGCCCCGATTCTCCCGAAACACACAAAAAATTTGCAGAGAAACTCGGCATAGGGTATCCGCTGCTGAGCGACCCGGATCACGAATTTATCGAGGCATGCGGCTTCTGGGCCGTGAAAAAAATGTACGGGAAAGAATACATGGGTGTTGAGCGCTCCACGCTTCTTATTGACCCGAAGGGAAAAGTGGCCCGGGTCTTCCGGAAGGTGAAGGTCGCAGGCCATGCCGAAAATGTGCTTCAGACCCTGGAGGAGTTGAAAGGATAAAAATTACCCGGCGGGAGAGAGCCATCTCCCGCCGGGTAATTGCTGATCGGACGTTCTCGCATCCTGCGGACGGGATTTCCGTCTTTTTCTTTATATCAGTGGGCAGATGCGAAGAAGCGGCTTTTTTTCCCCGGGTGGAAGATTGTCCGCCATTTCCTGTATGCTGAGACCCGATTCAGGGTGGACCCATTCCGGTGCCAGCTGAAGCAGGGGAAGGAGCACGAATCCCCTGGACGCCATGTCCCTGTGGGGTAGAACGAGGTCTTTCGTATGGAGGACCGTGCAGTCATAGAATACAATATCAAGGTCTATGACTCTGGGACCCCACCTTTTTCCCTCTTTTCGGCCGAGGTCTGCCTCAAGTTTTTTCAGAAGACTGAGAAGGTCTTCCGGAGGCAGGGACGTCTCCGCGAGGAGACATGCGTTGAGAAAAAGAGGCTGGTCCGTTTCGCCCCAGGGAAGGGTTTCGAAAACATCGCTGGAGGCTTTCACAATGATTCCTGCACACTGCAGAAGAGAGACCGCTTTCCTGAGAGCGGTAAGGCGGTCTCCCAGGTTGCTGCCCAGAGCAATCGCTGCAGTGCTCACGATTCAACCTCCGAGACGGCGTTCAGGATGGAGAGGACCCTGCTGTTTTCCTTCACGTCATGGACTCTCAAGAGAGAGACTCCTCCGGCTGCGCAGAGGGCTGTGACTCCCAGCGTGCCCTCGAGCCGGTCCTCCGGTTTTTCCAGGCCGAGAGCCTTTCCTATGAAACTCTTTCTCGAATGTCCCACAAGAAGCGGACGCCCGAAAATGCGGAACGCATTGAGATGCTTGAGGATCCTGAGGTTGTCTTCATACCGTTTTCCGAAGCCGAGGCCCGGGTCGAGAATTATTTTTTCCATTTTTATTCCTGCCTTTTCCGCCATGCCGAGCCTGGCTTCAAAATAATTCAGAATCTCTTCGACCGTGTTTTCGTAATGGGGGTTTATCTGCATATCCTTCGGAGTGCCCCGTATGTGGGAAAGAACCAACAATGCGCCGGAATCAGCAACGGTTCCGGGCAGAGCGGGATCGAAACCGAGCCCCGAGATATCGTTGATGATGTCCGCTCCTGCCTTCACGGCTTCACCTGCCACTCCCGCCTTGTACGTGTCTGCTGAAATCACGGCTCCTGGCAGTTCTTTCCTGACCGCTCTGATTGCCGGGATCAGGCGCATCATTTCCTTTTCTTCCGGAACAGGCAGGGAACCGGGGCGGGTCGATTCTGCCCCGAGATCAAGGACCGAAGCACCATCCTCAAACATTTTTTTCGCCGGTGGAACGACGGTTTCCCCGAAGGTGTCCCCAATCCTGCTGCCGGCGTAAAATGAATCCCCGGTGAGATTGAGTATTCCCATTATGAGCGGTTTTCTTCCAAGGTGAAGCGTTCTTCCCCCGCTAAGCGGCAGAGTCCAGGAATCGGTCTCTATTCCCGCCAGGGCTCTTTTCAGGGCATTTCGTATATCGGGAAGCCCCCAGCAGTCGAGGGCACCGAGCTTTTCGGCCAGCGAGCGCAGCTGCCCGGAAGTTCCAAGCAGCAGGACGTCGCTCTTCCGCGCCTCGCAGGAAATAACGCCGCGGCTCACAACGGCGTCTCCTCCACGTGCGAGGAGCTCCTGCTTGAGAAAGGCGGCGGCCCGGAAATCCGCGCCGGGGACGAAAAGCGGGCGTATCTCTCTTTTCGGTTCGAAATACGCCATCGACCGAAGGTCAGCCCCTATTGAACGCAGCGCGGACAGAAGCTTCGCCCGGCTGTCGGCAGGAAAAGGATATATGATCACGGAGGGAACTCCTTCCCGAATAGGTGTCTGGGTGCCGATTCCGATAATAAAGCCTTCCCTTCCGCCGGTCAAGGGTGACGGGTGGAAGGCCCTTCAGCGGAAAGGATTACACCCACTCGGTGGTGAAGCCTGAAAGATGACCGGTAATATTCAGCGAGTACAGGGAATAGCCGTGTATTTTGTCGTGGAGTAGTATGGAATACGCCGCCGTGTCCATGTGGACTTTCCAAAAATAGGGGGAGGCGATGCCGAGACATCCGGCTAGAAGGGGCTTGATAACCGTTCTGTGGGTGACCACGGCGAAGGTTTTCCCCCTGAAACGGTCCACCGATTTTTCGAGGGCGTCCATGGATCTCCTGAGTACGTCCCCCATGGACTCGGCTCCTTCCACAACCAGTTTTTCAGGATCCTCGATCCAGGTTTTCCACTCTTCAGGATACTCTTCTTCTATTTCTGTTTTCAGGCGTCCCTCCCAGATTCCGAGGGACGTGTTGGTAAATCCTTCTTCTTCGATCAGCCGGGCGGAGCATCTGGATGCGATCGCACGGGCCGTGGCTTTTGCCCTGAGGAGCGGGCTTGTAATCACCGATTCGGGCCGGAAGGCGGTCATCGCTTCCCCCAGTTCCGCCGCCTGCCGCATCCCTGTATCATTGAGAGGGAAATCCACTCTTCCGCGAAAGCGCCCTTCAATATTTCCGCTGCACTCGCCGTGCCTGGCGAGAATAATTGTGGTTTTTTCACTTGAATGCATTTTTGAAGTCCTCCCGGGTCATCCTGTCAGGTCGTCCGAAAACAGGAAAAAATAAAATAAAATCCGTCTGACCAGTCTTGACAATAATATCATGGATTGTTACTCTACCTATCGGTGGAAATGAGTTGGCACTCATCTAATGAGAGTGCTAACGCCTCCCCGAGGAGGTGGCGGAATGCTTACTGAAAGACAGCTTGAAATTGTGCTGTCCGTTGTTTATGAATACATACAGACCGGCGAGCCCGCCGGGTCACGGACTATTTCGAAAAAATACCTGAGGGGCAGCAGTGCTGCCACGATACGGAATGAAATGGCTGACCTTGAGGAAATGGGGTACTTCTACCAGCCCCATACATCGGCCGGAAGGCTCCCGACGTCCAGGGCATACCGTCTGTACGTCGACTCCATCATGCAGAGGGACAGGCCGGCACCTGCAGAGACAGAGAAGTGGAAGAGGGAGATACGGGAACAGCGCCAGGGAGTGGACGTCATGCTCTCTTATGTCTCACAGCTGCTCGGCAAGGCCACAAACTGCGTTGGTGTCGCTGCCCTCTCCGCCCTTGAAGAGGTGGAGATCCAGAGAGTGAGTTTTGTCCGTCTCGGCGGGAACACCGTACTTCTTCTTATCGTTCTTGACGGTGGGCTTGTCCATAATGCGAATATCCAGCTTCCCTGCGAACTGTCCCAGGATATCCTCGATGAACTGGGCAGGAAAATATCTGCAGTCGCCTGCGGTCATCCGTGGAGCCAGGTCCGGGATGCCCTTTTCACTTATGTGCTCGACGGACTTGAACGGGTCTGGGATACGTGCCGTGAGGCGGTTGTCCAGATTGATGCAATCCTGAACAGGAGAAGTTCCCGGCTTTTTCTGGGAGGTGCCCGGCATATACTGAATCTGCCGGACTTCCAGGATATCGGCAAGTTTCAGACAGTGCTCTCCCTCCTGGAGCAGGAGCAGGCCCTCGCCGATATGGTGGAGCGGTACAGCATCAAGCAGGGGGTATCCGTTGCCATCGGAGACGAGATATCGGAAGAGATGATGAAGGATTGTTCACTGGTTCTTGTACCGTCTGCAGGGTACGGGCGCAGGACCATCCTGGGACTTATCGGTCCTCTGCGTATGGATTATGAAAAATCCATAGCCATTCTTGAGGCAATTGCCGGGGACCTTGACGACTCCCTTATCAACTGATTCATCGAAAGGAGAAAGAAAAATGAATACGGAAAAGGAAAACAGGTTTCCGGAGCAGCCCGAAGAAGATATCTTTGAAGAAGAAAAGGCCATTCCGGAAGCTGATGAAAATCCTGTTGCCGAAGGGGGCGACGGGCCTGCTTTCGGGGAAAGCCCCTCACCGCCTGACAGAGACGCTGTAGAAATGGCAGCACTGATTGAAACCCTGGAAGAACGTAACCGCGAGCTGACCGCGGCCATGGCTTCCGCCCGCGCTGATTTTTTCAATTACAGGAAAAGGGTGGAGCGGGATCGTCAGCGGGAGCGTTTGGTGGCCGGCGAGGAAAAGGCCATGGAGTTTATTCCTGTCCTTGACAACCTGGACAGGGCCCTGGCGGTGAAGCCGGACTCTGACGGAAAAACCGTCCTTGAAGGGGTGGCCATGGTGCGCCGCCAGTTCCTTTCAGTTCTTGAAAGCATGGGAGTTGAGCCCGTCCCCACGGTGGGATATCCTTTCTCCCCGGAGCTTCACGATGCAGTGGCGGCTGAAGAGACTGATGATCCGGAGAAAAACGGCATTGTCACGGAAGAGATCCAGACGGGATACCGGACGAAAGATCGGACCCTCAGGCCGGCGAAGGTGAAAGTCGCGTCCTGTATAACCGGGAAAACACATTAGGCCTGTGCGCCGGTACTGATTTTCATATTTCATGAGGTGAGAAGAATGTCAAAAGTTGTCGGAATTGACCTTGGAACGACCAACAGCTGCATCGCAGTCCTCGAAGGCGATGTCGCAACCATCATCCCCAATTCGGAAGGAAGCCGTACCACGCCGTCCGTTGTTGCATTTACCAAGGAAGGGGAGCGCCTCGTCGGCCAGCTTGCAAAGCGGCAGGCCATAGTGAACGGAGACCGTACCGTGATGTCGATCAAGAGAGACATGGGCACGGATCGCCGGGTGGAGATAGACGGAAAGAAGTACTCCCCCCAGGAGCTTTCTTCCATGATACTGCAGAAAATGAAGAGGGACGCCGAGGATTACCTCGGAGAACCAGTGACAAAAGCCGTAATCACGGTGCCGGCCTATTTCACCGACGCCCAGCGGCAGGCAACAAAGGATGCCGGCGCCATCGCGGGCCTTGAGGTGCTTCGAATCATCAACGAACCCACCGCGGCATGTCTTGCGTACGGCGAGAACAAGCAGGGCGAGCACAAGATACTCGTGTTCGACCTGGGAGGCGGGACTTTTGACGTCTCCATACTCGACGTGGGGGAAGGAGTCTTTGAAGTGCTCGCCACAGCCGGGGACAACCGGCTGGGTGGGGACGACTGGGATATGCGCATCGTGAACTGGATGATCGAGGAGTTCCGGAAAAAGGAAGGCATCGATCTGAAGAATGACCGCATGGCCGGCCAGAGGCTTCGTGAAGCTGCGGAAAAGGCGAAGGTCGAGCTTTCCTCCATGCCCGAGACCACCATATCCCTCCCCTTTATTACGGCCAACGCCTCAGGGCCCAGGCACCTCGATATGAGCCTTTCGCGGGCAAGGTTCGAGGAGATGACCGCAGATCTCCTGGAGCGGACAGTAAAGCCTGCACGCCAGGCTCTCCAGGATTCGGGGCTGTCCGCGGGAGAAATCGACAAAATACTGCTCGTGGGCGGCTCGACACGTATGCCCATGGTCCAGAAAAAGATCAAGGAGCTTCTCGGCAAAGATCCCACGAAGGGGATCAACCCCGATGAATGTGTCGCGGCGGGGGCAGCTATCCAGGGGGCCATCCTCGGGGGAGATCACAAGGATATCGTCCTCGTGGACGTCACGCCTCTTTCCCTGGGTCTCGAAACCCTCGGCGGGGTGTTCACAAAAGTTATTGAGCGAAATACTGCTATCCCTGTCTCCAAGAGCCAGGTTTTCACTACGGCCGCCAACAGCCAGACCCAGGTGGAGATCATTGTTCTCCAGGGTGAGCGGGCCATGGCCGCCGACAATGTGAAGCTCGGCACCTTCATCCTTGACGGAATTCCTCCCGCACCCAGAGGGATCCCCCAGATCGAGGTAACCTTCAATATCGACGTGAACGGGATCCTGAATGTTTCCGCAAAGGACAAGGGGACGGGCAAGGCGCAGAATATCTCGATCCATTCCTCCAACCTTTCGAAGGACGATATCGATAAAATGAAAACCGATGCGGAGACCTTCGAGGAAGAGGATAAAAAGAAGCGCGAAACGGCAGAGACGAAGAACGAGGCTGACAGTACCGTATATGCTGCCGAACGCCTTCTCTCGGAGAACGGCGACAAGATGACCTCCGAAGAAAAGGATCGTATTTCCTCGGGAATGGAGGAAGTGAAGAGGCTTCTTTCCGGAGAGGACCTGGATGCCATCCGAACCGCCAGGAGCAGCCTGGAGAAGGCGATACAGGATTTTTCCACGAGACTGTATTCCCAGGCGAACGCGCAGGGCAGCACACCGGGCGGCGGAAACGGTGAAGACACGCAGCCCGGTGAAACAGTGGACGCGGAATTCAGCGACCAGGAACAGGCGTAAGGAGTGATGGAAGGTGTATGGCCCGGGAGAGACCGACGATCTGTACCAGGTGCTGGGGGTTGGACGCGACGCTTCCGCGGCTGATATTAAAAAGGCATACAGGCAGCTGGTGCGAAAGTACCATCCTGACGCAAATCCGGGAAACAAGGAAGCCGAAGAGCATTTCAAGAAGATAAACCATGCCTACGAAATACTGGGCGATTCTCAGAAGCGTGCCCAGTACGACCAGTTCGGAACCGTGGGAGATATGGCGGGAGGAAGCCCGTTCGATGGCTTCGGAGGGGGCGTCGGTGACATCTTCGGCGATATCTTCGAGAGCGTTTTCAGCGGAATGGGCGGGCGCAGACGGGCGAACCCCAACGCTCCAAGAAGGGGAGCCGACCTGGAGATGGAGGCGGAAGTGACCCTTCTCGAAGCAGCTCAAGGCGCTTCAAAGGAGTTCCAGATCCCACGCTGGGAGGGGTGTTCGGAATGCGGCGGCACCGGTGCGAAAACGGGCACTTCTCCTGAAACGTGTTCTTACTGCCGGGGCAGCGGACAGGTTGAGGCGAAGCAGCAGACGCCCTTCGGCCAGTTCGTGACAGTCAATGCGTGTCCGAAGTGCGGAGGCGCAGGAAGAATAATAAAAGAGAAATGTTCTGCATGCGGCGGTGCGGGGAGGGTGAGGAAAACCCGCAGGGTGGAGGTAAAAATTCCCGCCGGCGTGGATACGGGCACGAGGCTCAGGATTGCCGGGGAAGGGGAAGCGGGGGTGAACGGAGGTTCTTCAGGTGATCTGTTCCTTGCCGTTTCTGTGGCGGAACACCCGGATTTCAAAAGGGAAGGAGCAGACCTTCACTCCCGGCTTGTATTGCCGTTTCCCCAGGCTGCCCTTGGGTGTACGGTCGCGGTACCTGTCCTCAACGGTGAGCCTGAGAAGCTCTCTGTTCCGGCCGGGACTCAGCCCGGCAAGGTTTTTACCATCCGGGGAAAGGGAATGCCAAGGCTTCGAGGGCCCAGGGGAACCGGAGACCTGCACGTGCACGTTACGGTTGATGTTCCCAGGAAGCTGACTGAAAAGCAGAGGGCGCTCCTCGAAGAACTTGCCAGGGAAATGAAAGTGGACGTGGAGGACTCGGGAGTATTCAGCAAGTTTTTCAGAAATCTCTTCGACTGATCCGCCTCCCATCGAAAGGCGAAAAGGATCTTCTCCGCAGGGGCACTGTAAAAACCGCTCATCATCTGGTACACTTTCTCTGTTTAAGGGAGGCTTTACTGCCTCCCTTACTTCATATCGGAGGGATTTCCCATGATGAGTTCAACGGACAGTTTCTGGTGGTACGTTACCCTGGAAGGAGGGCCCGGAAGCGAGGAAGTGCTTGCTTCCCTTGCGGAAATGTCAGGGAGCATAGGCTCGGAAGAAGGGAGCGGGGAAAACGCTGTCCGCCTCAGATCATATTTTCGCAGTTCGCAGGATCTCGGCTTCTGGGTTGAAAAGATAGGCGAAGCCCTCAGCCCGTGGCCGGAGATAAGAATTGCGGACATGGGGAAAATAGAGAACAAACAATGGCATACGGACTGGAAGGAGGCATTCCCTCCCCTTCCTGTCGGCAGGCGTCTCGTCGTCCTTGCGCCCTGGCACAGGGGAAATGAACCCGAAGGGTGCATCCCTCTGTACATTTACCCCGGATCGGCTTTCGGAACAGGCTACCATGAGAGCACGCAGATCGTGCTGACGCTTCTTGAGCGGACCTGTACCCCAGATGCCGAAGCCGCGGATATCGGCACGGGATCTGGCATTCTTTCTATTGCCGCGGTGAAACTGGGTGCAGTCCGTGTTCTCGCGAGGGACCTGGACCCCGCGGTCCTCTCGGAAGTCCGTCATAACCTCGAGATAAACGATATACCGGACGGTGCCGTAGAGCTGGAAGAGGGAAACCTGCTTGACGGCATGGACCGGAAGGTTGATATCCTGACCGCGAATATTATTATTGAACCCCTTCTTGACATGCTTCCTTCGGTGACCGGAATCCTGAGAAAAGGCGGAAAAGCTCTTTTTTCCGGGCTTCTGGTCCGTGAACGGGACAGATTTTGCGAAGCCCTCGAACAGAACGGTCTCAGGCTGACTGATGAACTGGCTGTCAACGACTGGTGGGGTGCGGTTGCTGAAGTGAAATGATGGACGCCCTGAAAGGAAAGCGCATCTGGATTTACTCTCTCGGATGCCGTTCGAACCAGTATGAAGGTGAAGCCGTTGCCAATGCACTGACTGAAGCCGGAGCAGTTCTGGCTGATTCACCTGAAGGAACTGACGGTGCAGTTATCATAAGCTGTACCGTTACCGCCGAGGCTGACAGAAAATGCCGTCAGGCGGCGAGAAAAGCGAAAAGGATGTCCCGGAATTCAGTTATTGCTGCCTCCGGGTGCTGGGCTCAAAAGATCACGGAAGAAGAGGCAAAGAGCCTCGGAATTCGGATAGTGGCAGGAAACCGGCGGAAAAGCAGGATCCCTGAGCTGCTGGCCGGGGTCTTTGAGAAAGGTAGTCCTGAGTACAGAGAAGACCGGGTGGATGTGATGCATTGCCGCGACTGGGATCCCTTGTTCCTTGACAGGCCGCTTCTTCATACCCGGGCATTTATCAAGGTACAGGACGGGTGCAATCATTTCTGTTCTTATTGCGTCATTCCTTTCGTACGGGGGTTTCCGGTTTCACGGGATCCCGGGGATGTGGTCCGCGAGGTGGAAAGCATTGCCCGTGCCGGCTGCAGGGAGGTTGTGCTTACGGGAGTGCATCTGGGGCTTTACGGAAAATACGGTACAGAATCCCTGGCATCCCTCGTCCGGAAGGTTGCAGCCGTTGAAGGCATTTCCCGCATACGCTTCGGTTCGCTCGAGCCCTTCGGGCTTGATGAAGAACTTCTTGAGACCCTGGCAGGAACGCCTCAATTCTGCCGTCATCTCCATCTGCCCGTCCAGAGCGGAAGTGCCCGAATTCTCTCCTTGATGAGGCGGGGATATTCACCTGAGGATTTCCTTTCGCTTGTGGAAAAAACACGGGCTTATCTCGGCGGCGATCTTCATATCAGTACCGACATCCTTGTAGGATTTCCCGGGGAAGAAGACCGGGATTTCAGGGAGACCCTGTCCCTGATGAAGGAATGCCGGTGCGGGAAGTCTCATGTTTTCCCCTTTTCCCCCCGGGAAGGAACGGACGCATTTTCGCTTCCCGGCAGGGTACCCCGTGAGACGGTATCGGAACGGGCACGGGCGGCAGGTGAACTTGCCGGCCTGCTGCTGCAGGAGTACAGCAGCCGATGGACCGGCCGAGAGGTTTCGGTGCTGGCCGAGGAAGTAACGGTAAACACGTTCACGGGACTGGCCCCCTCGTTCCTGAGGGTCGTTTCCAGCGGAACCGCTCTGAAGGGGCGGGAGCATATGGTCCGCATCACGAAGTCCTGCGGCGATACCCTGAGAGGACGGAAAACAGGCTGATTCTTTCGGCTCCCGGGACCAAGTTTGCCCCGGGAGTATTGTGTACGCCGAAAATCTGGTATAAAATACTCTGAAGTTGCGAGGTGGGATTTTTGGACGGAAAGTGCCTGTTCTGTGAGATTTCGGCAGGAAGAATGCCAGCTGAGAAAGTCTGCGAAGAAGACGGCGTTATTGTTATTCGGGACATCGCCCCGCAGGCCCCGGTACATCTTCTTGTGATACCGAAGGAACACGTGAGTTCAGCTGCAGAGGTCCAAAACCCCGAAGTGTGGTCGAAAGCCATGGATTGTGCCGTAAGAACAGCCCGCCGCCTTGGTCTTGAAAGCGAAGGGTACAGGTTGGTTGTAAACTGCGGGGAGCAGGCCGGGCAGACGATTCCCCACCTTCATATTCACCTGTTGGCGGGACGCAGTTTCCGCTGGCCACCGGGGTAGATGCGGGTGGCAAAGAAAGGGGGGAATGGTGTATGACAACTGTCGTTCGAAGAGAAAACGAATCCCTTGATGACGCTCTCAGACGGTTCAAGCGCGAAGTGTCCAAAGTGGGGACCCTCCGCGAGGTTCGAAAGAGAGAGCACTACGAGAAGCCCAGTGAAGCGAAGAAGACGAAGCGGGCTGAGGCCGCAAGGAAAAGACGAACCAGGTCCAGGGGGTAAGCTCAGGTGATCGACCTAGAGAAACGGGTATCTGACGGGCTCGTGGCCGCCATGAAGGCGAAGAAGGAGATGGAGCTTTCCACACTTCGGATGCTCAAGGCGGAGTTCCAGAAAGCGAAAACGGAAAAAGGGCACGAAGGCGACCTCTCTGAAGATGAAGTGATTTCATTGATACAGAGGCTCGTAAAGCAAAGACATGAGGCTGCCGACCAGTATACTGCGGTCGGTGCAGGTGATCGTGCCGCCCGTGAACTTCAGGAGGCCATTTTCCTGGAAACATATCTTCCCGAACAGCTCCCTGACGATGATCTTCTGCAGATCGTCGAGGAGGCCGGGGCTGCTGTGAAGGCTGCCGGACCCAAGGATATGGGGCGTGTTATGGGCCGTGTAATGGCTGCGGTGAAAGGCCGGGCTGACGGAAAACGGGTGAAGGCGAAGGTTCAGGAATACCTTCAGTCCCTCGTAGAATAATCCTTCAGTACAAGCCTGCAGGTACAGCAAGCAAAAACAGGAAGCCGGGGAAACCCGGCTTTTTTTATGCAGAAAAATAGGAACTGAGTCTCATTGGAAAACCACCACATATCGGGGTATTATATCCATGGTTATACTATATGTGGGGAGGCCCTTCTATGAAATGTCCGGGATGCGGAGCAATGGAAACGCGGGTTATCGAGACCCGCACGGCGGACGAAGGTAGGGTGGTGCGGAGGCGCAGGGAGTGCCCGGAGTGCTCGCACAGGTTTACGACGTATGAAAAAACAGAGGATAAGCGGACGCTCCGGGTGATGAAGAAGGACGGCAGCAGGGAGGCTTTTGACAGGGATAAAATTATCAGGGGTGTGGGCAGGGCCTGTGAGAAGCTGCCAGTTTCCCTCGACCAGATAGAGGATCTGGCGGTGAAGATCGAGGATGACCTGAAGGCCGAGGGATACGGGGAGGTCCCCGTTTCAGAGATCGGGCTGAGGGTCATGGAAGGACTGCGGAAGATCAACCAGGTGGCCTACGTCCGTTTTGCCTCTGTATATCGGGAGTTTACCGACCTGCAGAGTTTTCAGCAGGAAATAGCCCGCCTGATAGGGGATAAGGAGGGGCAGAAAAATGGCGGTGGGAACTAAGACCGGCGTTACCGCCCCCCGGGGCGGAAAGAACACCCGAAGCAGGGAAGGACTTCAGGGAAGGCAGCTTGTCATGTTTGCTCCGGGAGGGGAGTCTACCGACCTTGCGCTGATGGTGGACGCCCTGGGTTCTGAGGAGACCCAGCCCTGGCATCCCGTCAGAATACGGGATGCTCTCGTGAGGGAAGCAGGCGTGGAGCCCGGCCTTGCCGGCGAACTTGCCTCCGAGGTCGAATCCGACCTCGTGCGGTGGGGAAGGAACAGGGTAACTACCTCCCTGGTGAGGGAGCTTGTGAACGTGAAGCTTTTCCAGAGGGGACTTGACGCAAAACTTCAGGATCACAGCAAAATCGGCATACCTGTTCATGACCTTGAGACGATGATGCTGAACCCCAACCGTGAGAACAGCAACACCACCCATAATCCGGAATCCATCAATCTCTCCATAGCCGAACTCGCCCTGAAGCAGTATGCGCTTACCAGGGTCTTCTCAAAGGATGTTGCGGAAGCTCACCTGGAGGGGACCATACACCTCCATGACCTTGGAATGGTAAACCGCCCCTACTGTTCCGGACAGAGCCTGGCCTATGTCGCGAAGTACGGGCTGAATGTTCCTTCCATTACAAGCGTCTCGTCTCCGGCAAAACACCCTGATGTTCTTCTTGCCCATATGCTGAAGATGACATCCGTTCTTCAGAACAATTTTGCAGGGGCCATAGGATGGGACGCGGTGAACATTTTCTTTGCCCCCTATCTTGAAGGGCTCTCCTTTGAGCGGATGAGGCAGATCGCACAGACACTGATCTTCGAGTTCAACCAGCTTGCCGGAGGCAGGGGAGGGCAGGTGGCCTTCACGGATATCAACCTGTATTACGAGGTGCCCAAACATTTCCGGAATGTTCCTGCCATCGGGCCGGGTGGGGTGGAGACAGGGAAAACCTACGGAGAGTATTCGTCAGGGGCGAAAAGCTTCCTGAAAGCCCTCTTCAGCGTTTATCTCGATGGAGACAGCAGAGGGCAGCCTTTCTTTTTCCCGAAGCCCCTGCTCCACATCACGGAGGATTTCTTCCGGGAAGAAGGATGGGACGAGATGCTCACCCTTGCCTGTGAACTCTCCGCCGAGAAGGGCAATACCTATTTTGTTTTCGACAGGGGCGATTCCGTGAAGCTTTCAGAGTGCTGCCGCCTGAGCTTTGAGCTGGACGAAGGCGACCTTCTTGACGCACGGACACCCTGGAAGCTTCGCTTCTGTGCACTGCAGAACGTCACCCTGAACCTGCCTAGGCTTGCCTACAGGAGCGGAGGAGAAAGAGAAACCCTCTTCGACCTGGTGGACCATTTCATGGAAATTGCAGCGAAGGCCCATGTTCAGAAGCGGCGTTTCATAGAACGGATCCTGTCCCGGGGGAAGGACGGGCCTCTTTCGGTACTCTGCATGAAGCATGACGGAGAGGCGTACCTCCGGCTGGACAAGGCCAGGTATCTTATTGGCATCCTCGGAGTGAATGAGATGGTCCAGGTCATGACGGGCTGCCAGCTTCACGAATCAAAGGAGGCCCTGGACCTTGCACTCGCTGTGGTCCAGTACATGAACCTGAAATGTGAGATTCTCTCCGAACGACTGGGACTTTCCATTGTCCTTGAACAGACGCCGGCCGAGAGCACGGCCTACCGTTTCGCCAGGCTCGACCTGAAGGCCTGGCCCCGGGCCGCGGAAGTCGTCAAGGGCGATCCCCGGAGCGGAGAGGTGTATTATACCAACAGCAGTCACTTTGCCTATTCCCTTGCACTGGATCCTGCGGAAAAGGCAGTGGAGGAGGGGCGGTTCCACCCCATGATCACCGCCGGCGCCATCACCCATATCTGGATGGGCGAACACAGGCCCGACCCCGCAGCACTTGCGTCTTTCGTACGAAAAGTATTCCTCCACTCCGAAAATGCCCAGATAGCTTTCAGTCCGGAGTTCACTATCTGCAACAGCTGCGGCAGGGTCAGCAGGGGTCTTGCGGAAAAATGCGGACGGTGCGGGAGTTCCGACGTGGACGGCATCACACGCATCACCGGCTATTTCACCAGGACCTCGAGCTGGAACGGAGGCAAGCGGGCTGAACTTCGGGACCGGGTGAGGTCGTCCCTGCAGCCGTCCGGCCTGCGGGAATGATTTCCGAACAGTCGCAGATGGGAAACACTCTTCCTGTATGCGTCTTTTTTGTGTATAATTTCGGGGAAGTCTGTAAACTACATCCGAGGAGGGAAATAACCAAATGAAGCTTCGTAATGTACTGCTTGCGGCAATGCTTGTCCTGATTCTTGCGGGAACCGCGGTTGCGGCCGATACCATCAGGATCGGCGTGTACCTTCCCCTGACGGGAAGGGTGGCGTTCGGCGGCCAGCTCGAGCTCGAGGGCATCCAGATGGCCCACAAGGAACTGCCCGAACTTCTCGGGAAGAAAGTCGAACTTGTCGTCGTGGACAACAAGACCGACAAGGTCGAAGCGGCGAATGCCGTGAAACGTCTCGTGGAGCGCGACAAAGTCGTGGCTGTCATCGGAACCTACGGTTCCTCCCTCGCCATGGCGGGCGGCGAAGTGGCGGAAGCGGCGGGAATTCCCATGATGGGAACCTCCTGCACCAACCCCCTCGTGACCCAGGGGAAGAAGTTCG
>Ga0228536_1001473_pt1 | contig 21562 bp, 27 predicted proteins | sample SJ1Smetagenome_FD_168611 | JGI IMG/M metagenome (GOLD analysis project Ga0228536, IMG submission 168611) | Enriched culture of PCE-dechlorinating microbial communities from Ithaca, New York, USA - SJ1.S | ecosystem: Engineered > Modeled > Simulated communities (microbial... > Unclassified...
GGAGCTCTTCGAGCGGCTGCCCGAGGCCGGCGACCTGCCCAAGCCCAAGCTCGTGTTCTTCTTCGACGAGGCGCACTTGCTCTTTGACGACGCGCCGCCCGCGCTGCTCACCAAGATCGAGCAGGTCGTCCGGCTCATCCGCTCCAAGGGCGTGGGCGTGTACTTCGTCACGCAGAACCCCATCGACATCCCCGACACCGTCCTCGGCCAGTGCGGCAACAAGGTGCAGCACGCTCTGCGCGCCTATACACCGCGCGAGGCCAAGGCCGTGAAGGCCATGGCCGAGACGTTCCGGCCCAATCCCGAGCTTGGCGATGTGGAGGCCACCGTCACCGAACTCAAGGTGGGCGAGGCGCTTGTATCGTTCCTGCAGGCTGACGGCTCACCGATGCCTGTGGAGCGCGCGATGATCGTGCCGCCGCACGGCCGCATCGGTGCCATCGCTGCCGCCGAGCGCCAGGCGCTCATCGCCAGCTCGCTCATCGCCGGTCATTACGAGGCGGCGATCGATCGCGAGAGCGCGCACGAGGTGCTCAAGGCGCGTGCCGAGGCGCAGATCGCGGCCGAGGCCGCCAAGCTCGAGGTGAAGGTGCCCAAGCCTGAGTCGGGGCCGTTCAGGAAGCCGCGCGCGGCATCGCGCAAGGACACCCCGCTCGAAGCGTTCACCAAGAGCGCCACCCGCGCTATCGGCAGCCAGGTGGGCCGGCAGATAGCGCGCGGCATGCTGGGTACCATCCTCGGAGGATCAAAGCGATAGGCGCCGCGGGGGCGGCGTCTCGAAGGAGCGTGGCATGATGAGTGACGAGCAGAACACGGGATACGCGCCGGCCGATCCAGGGCCGGCGGACGCGCAGGGCGCCGCGCCCGAGAGCGCGCCCGACGCGGGCGCGGCATGGCGCGAGGTGGTAGCTGAACTCGACGCGCTCGGCGACGCGCTCGGCCGGTGGCTACGGGCAGCAGTGAACGATCCCGAGAACAAGCGGCGGCTCGACGAGGTCTCGAGCCGGCTCAATGGGTTCGTGAACGACGTGGGCTCGAGCGTGAAGGGCGCAGCCGACTCCGAGGTGGGGCAGTCGTTCAAGGAGGCCGCCGACAAGACTGGCGAGGCGTTCAAGGTCGCCGGCGAGAAGTTCTCCGAGGAGGTCGGCCCCAAGCTTGCGGAGGCCTTCAAGACGATGGGCGAGAAGCTCCGTGGCGCAGCCGACAAGATCGAGGAGCGCCATGCCGCCGCGCCTCCCGCTGCCGAGCCGCCAGCTCCCACGGTGCCCGTGGCCGAGCCACCCGCACCCACGGTGCCCACGCCACCCCCGCCCGCAGAGCCCACCAACGACTGACGTACAACGGAGTAGCGCATGCCAGAGTGCACGTTCCACCGCGGCGTTGAGACGAGTGTCCGCTGCGTCGAATGCGAGCGCCCCATCTGTCCCAGGGACTTCGTCCCCACACCCGTGGGGTACAAGTGCCCTGACTGCGCGCGCCCATTGCCCTCGGCGCGCCGTGTGGTGAAGGCCCGGCAGCTCGCGCTGGCGGCGCTCGCGGCCGTGGGGGTCGGAGCGGTGGGCGGGCTCCTCATCATGATGCTGGCGTACGGATCATGGTTGCTCCCCGTCGCCCTGGGCCTGCTCACCGGTGAGGCCGCGCGTCGTGCCTCGGGCGGTCACCGGCAGGGCGCGGTTGTCGCGGTTGCGGCTGCGGGAGCGGCGATCGGCATCGCGCTTTCCGGCGCGGGGCTGCTCTCGGCGCTCATCGGGGCCGCGGCCGCCGCAACGTCGGTCTCGTCCGGAAGGTGGTGATGCCCGTGGCAGCACCGGTTCTCGCATCGTTCAAGCCTGCCCGCTCGTACGGTTGGGCCTGGCTGATCGGTCTGACGACTCTTGTCGCCGTCTCGGCTCTTCCCCTCGTGATGCCCGGATTGCTACCACCCGAGGAGCGGGGTGCTGTCTGGATCGGCCTCGGGATCATGGTGCCACTGCTCGCGTTCCTGCTCGCCATACTCGCATCGCTTCCGGCCATGCGCTACGACCTCACCAACGATGAGCTCATGCTCTCGTGCGGACCGCTCTATCGCTACCGCATCCCCTACGCCGAGATCACCGACGTCCGCCGGACCACGCTCACCCCCACGCTCTGGTCGAGCATGCGGATGCCCGGCCTTGCGATCGGTGGCGTCCTGTACGCGGATACCGGCACCGTGAAGATGTGCGCGACTCGGATGTCGCGCGACATCCTTCTGGTGTCCGCAGGCAAGCGCCGCTACGGGCTTACGCCGTCCGATGAAGCGGCGTTCATGACGGCGCTCAGCCCATTGCTGCCCCGGACGGCCACGAGCGGCGCCGGGGAGGTCTGACGTGCACCCCATCGTTCCGATGGCGGTCATCACCGTCGTCTTCTCGGCCACTCTCTGGTGCGGGATGCTCTGGCTCTACTCGGGGCGCACGATGCGCTTCATCCGTCTCGTGCCGCTGGGACTCCCGCTCTCGGCGATCGTCAACATGCTGGTCAAGGGGCCGATCGGCCAGGGCGTGGGTGAGCTCTCGGGTATCGATCCTGGCCTCGGCCTGCAGACGCCGGTGTGGTTCCTTATCTTCCTGTTCTTGCTCGCGCCGGTCTTCGAGGAGCTTATCAAGGCCGCACCTGCGCTGATCCCCTCGGTTCGACGGCTGATCGAGACGCCGGGCGACGCGCTGTGGACCGGCATGGCGCTCGGCATCGGATTCGGGATCGGTGAGGCGATCTACCTCGCATGGCAAGTGTCAGCGTCAGGAGCGTACGGGGAGTACCCGTGGTACGCGTTCACGGGGTTCTTTGGGGAGCGGCTGCTTGTGGTCTTCATGCACGGGATGATGACCGGGCTGCTAGTTCTGATCGCGAAGCGGGGACATCCTGTGCTCGGCTACCTTGCGGCGGCCGGGGCACATGCGCTGCTGAACTCGGGCGCGATGCTCTATCAGCTCGGCCTCGTTCCGGGGTGGGCTGCCAACTCGGTGCTTGGCGTGATGCTGCTGGTCGCGGTGCTGCTCTTCGAGCGCATCCGGCCGAAGCGGGTCGCGGCAGAGCACTCGGATGACGTCATCTACTTCTCGTCGGCAGAGTGACATGCCGATCGTCCTGGTGATCGTGGGGCTCGTGCTGCTCGCCGCAGGTGGCGAATCACTCGTGCGCGGCGCGGTCTCGCTCGCCCGGCGCTCCGGGCTCTCCGTGCTGCTCATCGGCATCACCGTGGTCGCGGCCGCCGCGTCGATGCCGGAGCTGGTGGTGAGCCTGCAGGCGGCGCTTGCGGGCAACCCGGGCATCGCGGTGAGCAACGTGGTGGGCAGCACCATGGCGAACATCGCGCTCGGCCTCGGCACGATGGGCGTGCTCGTGCCGTTCACGGTACGGCGCTGGTCGCTCTGACACGACCTGGTGGCGCTGCTCGCCGCCTCGGTGGCGTTCCTCGGCCTCGGCCTGCTCGGCGTCATCGAGCGCGCTTCTGGTGCTCGGCGCCCGTCTGCTGCTGGAAGGCGCGGTGCCGCTTGCCGAGATGTGGGGAGTGAGCGACGCGGTGATCGGCGCGATCGTCCTGGGCGTGGTGGCCGTGAGCGTGCCATGGCTCACCGGGCGGTGGCGGTTCGGCCGGCGCGCCGGATTCGCGTTCCTCGCCGGACACGTGCTCTTCATCGCGATCACCACCGGAGCGCTCGGCTGAGTGGGCGGCGGTCTCCACGACGCTGCTCTTCGCGGTATCCTCGCACGTGAGGAGGTCGAATGAACGAGCGCGCGACCATCACTTTCGAGCCCTCAGGCCGGACCGTGTCCGTGCCTGTGGGCTCGACGCTTCTCGAGGCGGCCCGTGTGGCCGGTGTCGAGATCGACTCGCCCTGCGGCGGCACGGGGACCTGCGGCTCGTGCCGGGTGCGCGCGACCGGTGCGCTTTCGGCGATGAGCGGTAGTGAACGGGAGCTGCTCGGCGGTGCTGGAGTGACAGCCGGTAAGCGGCTCGCGTGCAGGGCACGTGCCGAGGGCGACGCGACCGTGCTGCTGCCCGACGCGCCGCGCGACGCGCGCGTGGTGTCCGCCGCGCGGCATCGCGCAGCCGAGGTGCAGCCGCCGCTCGCGCGCGGCATCGAGCGCGTGGGCGACGTGTACGGGACCGCCGTGGACATCGGCACCACCACCGTGGCCGCCGAACTCGTGGATCTGCGCACCGGCGCCGTGCTGGCCTCCGCAGGCGAACTGAGCGCGCAGCGCTCGTTCGGCGCCGACGTGCTCTCACGCGTCGCGCGCGCGAGCGCCGGAGACGCCGCCGCTCTTCACGACGCGATCGTGGGTCAGGTCGACGCGATGACCACCAGCATGCTCGCCGAGGCGGGCGTGAGCGTGGACACCCTCGCCGAGAGCGTGATCGTGGGCAATGTGGCTATGACAGGGCTCTTCCTCGGCAGGGAGGTCTCGGTGCTCGGCGAGGCGCCGTACGAGGGCGCACCGCTCGCGGGATCGCACGCGCGGCCTGCGAGCATCGGCTCCGCGCTGCCGGACAGCGTTGACGTGATCGTGCCACAGGCCCCGTCGGCGTTCATCGGCTCGGACGTGACCGCCGGGATGATCGCCACCGCGCTGGCCGAGCGCGTGACACCCACTCTCTACATCGACCTCGGCACCAACGGTGAGATCGTGCTTGCCGCCCGCGGACAGCTGCTCGCCGCTTCAACCGCCGCCGGCCCGGCGCTCGAAGGCGCCTCGATCGAGTGCGGGATGCGTGCCGAGACCGGCGCTATCGAGCAGGTGTCCTTCGCGGATGGCGCGCTCACCCTCGGCGTGATCGGCGAGCGTGAGCCGGCTGGCATCTGCGGCAGCGGACTGCTGGACCTCATCGCTGTGCTGCTGGACACGGGGCTGATCGACGCCACCGGCCGCCTGCTCGATCCGGTGGGCCACCCGCTGCGCATGCGTATCACCGAACACAACGGGAGCAGGGCGTTTCTCGTGAGCGACGGCATCCTGCTCACGCAGCAGGACGTACGACAGGTGCAACTTGCGGTGGGCGCCGTGCGCACGGGGATCGAGCTCCTGCTCGCCGAAGCGGCGCTCGCACCCTCGGCGATCGTCACGGTGGTCGTGGCGGGCGGGTTCGGCTATCACGTGCGGGCCGCATCGCTCGTGCGCCTTGGCCTGCTGCCGCCCGTGTGGCTCGACCGCGTGGACTTCGCCGGCAACACCGCGCTCGCGGGCGCGCGCATGCTGCTGGTCAACGGGGAGCTGCGCGAGACCGCGCTCTTCGTGGCCGAACGGATGCGCACGATCGACCTCGCCGCGCACCCGGAGTTCCAGCAGCGCTTCATCGCGTCGCTCACATTCCCCGCGTAGCGTGCCGCTACGCACGCACACGGGCTCCTCCCGCGGTGACGCACGTCCTTGACATTACGCTTTCGTAATGGCAATCATTCATCGGGCTTATACATCGTCCGAGGGAGAGGGAGTGGCATGGCCAAGCGTCGGGTGATCGGTCCCACCGCGTGGGTGCTGGGTGGAGCCGGTCTGTTCATCGGTGCGGTTGCCGCGTGGCTGGTGAGCCAGGGCAACCCGGGCAACATGGGCCTGTGCATCGCGTGCTTCCTGCGCGACATCACGGGCTTCTTCGTGGGTGGCGTCACCAACCAGGGTGCTGTGGCCTACATCCGTCCGGAGATCATCGGCATCATCCTGGGCGCGATGGGTGCGGCCCTCCTCACCCGTGAGTTCCGTCCGCGCGGCGGCAGTCAGCCGCTCGTCCGTTTCGTGCTCGGCTTCATCTTCATGGCCGGCGCGCTGATCTTCCTTGGCTGCACCGTGCGTGCCTGGCTGCGTCTGGGCGGCGGCGACCTCACCGCTCTCTGGGGCATCCTCGGCATCGTCGCCGGTGTGCTCGTGGGCATCGTCTTCCTGAAGAAGGGCTTCAACCTCGGCCGCGCTAAGGCCGTGGCCAAGCCTCTCGGCTGGATCCTGCCGACCTTCGCGGTGGTGCTGCTCGTGCTGGTCGTGGTGAGCACGCTCGGCACCACGCCGGAGTTCGCCACGCAGACCAAGGCCGGCGCGTTCGCCACGGGCGACAAGCCGCCGGCGGTGTTCCTGAAGCACGACGGCGAGCCCGACCAGGTGCTCAAGCCCGAGGGCGCCACGCTCGCCGAGGACGGTTCGATCATTGCCGAGGATGGCACCGTGGTCGCTTCGGCCGAATCGGTTGCCAAGGCCGCGCCGCAGCCGGGTGGCAAGCGCGCGCCGCTGTGGGTCTCGCTCGCTGCCGGCCTCGCCATCGGCGTGGTGGCGCAGCGCAGCCGCTTCTGCTCCATCGGCGGCATCCGAGACGCGATCCTGGTGCGCCGCTACGACCTGCTCTTCGGCGTGGTGGGCCTCCTTATCGGCTCCACGGTCGTGAACCTGCTCTTCGGCCAGTACAACCTCGGCTTCACCAACCAGCCGATCGCGCACAACGATGCACTCGGCAGCTTCGCCGCCATGACCATCGCCACGTTCGCCGCGATGATGCTCGGTGGCTGCCCGTTCCGCCAGGTGATCATGGGCGCCGAGGGCGACGCCGACTCCACCACCGCGGTGGCCGGCATGCTGGTGGGCGCCGGCTTCATGCACTGGGCGAGCCTCGCCTCGTCCGGCAAGGGCCTCGCACCCAACGCCTGGCCGGCGATGGCCGTGATGGCCGTGGTGCTGGTAGCGATCGCGCTGTATGGCAGCCGGAAGTCGGCGTAGAGAGGGGATGACGATGAAGGAACTCGACGTGCGTGGGCTCTCCTGCCCGATGCCGCTCATGCACACCAAGAAGGCGCTCGAGGACGATCCGGCCGAGATCATGGTGCACGCGGACAGCGGGACCGCCAAGGCCAATGTGGTAGCGTTCCTGCAGGATGCCGGCTACATGGTCACCGTGGATGAGTCCGGCGAGGAGTACACGATCAAGGGGTCACGCTAGTGGCACTGTTCTCCCGCAAAGACAGGAAGACCGCCCCGGGTGCCGATGAGGCGCTCGGGCTCTTCCTGTTCGACGCCGTGAACGATGCACTCGCGGCCGAGAAGGTGCTCAAGGCCGCCGGATACGAGCTGTCGCTCGTGGCTCCGCCGGAGCGTCTGCGCGCCGGGTGCGACCTCTCCATCGCGCTCCCACGCGTGGAGCACATCGGGGCCGAGCGCGTGCTGTCCGACGCGGGCGTGCACGTGCGCGACTGGGTGGCTGATGCTGAAGGCACCGCCGAGGTGTGCGATCTGGTCACCACCGTGGACTTCGGCGAGTGGCTGATGGTGCGCGCCGGCAATATGAAGATCGTGGTTGAGAAGGCCACCGGCGTGATCGTGAACACCTCCGGCGGCGGGTGCCCGGACATCCCGTACCTGAACCTGGCGCTCGTGGGGAAGCGGCTGGACGAGGTGCCGCGCCCCAAGGACCTCGGCTACACGCTCTGCGGGCTGATGCTCGACAGGGCGTATCAGGAGGCTCGTGCGCAGCTGGACGGCGCGGAAGGCGGTGCGGCATGACGCTGCTGGTGATCGCAACGTACCCGGTCGTCGATGGGCCGGTGCTCGAGGGCCCCGTCACCATCGAGCCCAGCGGCACCATCGCCATCGGCGGCACCCGTGTACCGAGCTCGCAGGGCACCTCGGCGATGCTCGGCGCGGCGGCGCAGGTGGCGACGCACCTCGGCACGCCGCCGCCGCACGCGCTCGTGGCGGGCGACATCGGCCGAGGCGATGGCACGCGGCACGTGTACGAGCGGCTGCTCGACACGGTGGAGCGCATCCGTCCGTCGGTGATAGCGTTCCACTACATGCAGCCGGTGATGGCGCTGATGCGCAAGGCGGTCGAAGGGCTCGCCGAGGTCGCTCCTGACGCGCTTCTGGTGGCGGACGCGGGCGGCATGTACGCCGCAAAGGCCGCGGGTCTGGCATCGCGCTTCGAGCTGATGACGCCGGACGTGGGCGAGGTCGGCTTCCTCGCCGACCCGAAAGTGACGCACCCCGCGTACGTGTCGCACTACCTCTTCGGCAACGAGGGTTTCGACCCGGTGAAGCTCGCGGCCTCCGCGCATGAGACCGGCGGTGCTGGGCGCGTGCTGCTCATCAAAGGCGTGCGCGACCACATCGCGCTTGAGGGCGAGATCGCCGAGGTCGTGGACGAGCCGTGCGTTCCCGAGCTGGAGGCGATCGGTGGCACGGGCGACACGGTGGCCGGGCTCGCCTCGGCGTTCCTGGCGGCGGGCTTCCCCACGGTGGATGCAGCGCGCTGTGCGTGTCTCGCCAACCGCGAGGCGGGCCGCGTGATGGGCGCAACGCCCGCGATGCACGCGAGCGACCTGGTGGCAACGCTGCCTGGCGTGCTGGCCGACAACCTCTGCAGCTGGGGCGGCGCCTGCGTGGTGTAGGCGCGCGCACTGGGCGGCCGACGCCGACCAGTGGGCGTCCGACGGGTGGTCCGGTGACGGTGCGCACGCTTCGCTCTGGACGATGAGTCCCCTTGGCGCGTACCCTCGGCACAGACAGCCACCCGTGAGAGGGGACCTGCCATGCTGCTTGGAATCACGATCAAGCCGTTCATGCTCGTCGGTGGCGGCAGCGCGCTCTTCGTGCTCATGGTGTTCCAGATCCTCCAGGGCATGCGCAAGATCAAGTTCAAGGGCAAGCTGCATCTTAAGGTGCACAAGTGGGTGGCGCTCGCCATCCTCGCGGGTTCCGTGTTCCACGGCCTGTTCGCGCTGGCGTACCTGAACATCATCTAGCCCGGCCCCCGGTCGTGGGGGAGGCGTTACGGAGGACTCATGGACGAGAACGTGCAGCAGGGTGGCGGAGCGGTGCGGCCCGAGGGGCAGCCGGCGCCGCAGCAGCCGCAGCCCGCATCACAGCCGCAGGTCGCCTATCAGCCGCAGACCGCGTACCAGGCGGTACCGCAGCAGTCCGCCGCGCAGCCCGAGCCCAGGAAGCGCATGTCGGCCGGAGCGAAGTGGGCGATCGGCCTCGGGGTGGCGTTCCTGCTGCTGACCCTCGGCTCATGCGCGCTCATGATGGTCGCCCTCGGCGACACCGACTCGCTCTCGCTCTCCCTGGGCGAGAACGTGGCCGTCATCTACATCGACGACGTGATCTCCGGCACCACCGGCATCACCCCTGAGCCCATCCTCGATCAGCTGGACCAGGCGCTCGAGGACGACAGCGTGAAGGCCGTCATCCTGCGGGTGGACTCCCCGGGCGGCACCGTGGCAGCCTCGCAGGAGATCATGATGGCCGTGCGTCGCGTAGCCGAGGAGAAGCCGATCATCACCAGCGTAGGCGACCTGTGCGCATCGGGATCCTACATGGTGGCGTCGCAGACCGACGAGATCATCGCAGCGCCGGGCTCCACCATCGGCAGCATCGGCGTGATCATGTCGCTCGTGAACGCCGAGGAGCTCGTTGACAAGGTGGGCCTGCAGTTCATCACGCTCACCGCGGGCGAGTACAAGGATGCGGGCAGCATGTACCGCAGCCTCACTGAGACCGAGACCGCTATGTTCAAGGAGCAGCTGGCGCTCATCCAGGAGCAGTTCGTGGACGACGTGGCCGAGGGCCGCGGCATGACCGTGGAGGAAACCGAGGAGCTGGCCACCGGCTGGGCCTGGCTCGGCAGCGAGGCGCTCGAGCTGAACCTGATCGACTCGATCGGCAACTTCGACGACGCGGTCGACCGCGCGGCGGAGCTCGGCGGCATCGAAGGCGAGCCCGGCATCGTCACCTACGAGACCGTCGACCCCTTCAGCGACCTGTACCTCGACCTGTTGGGTCTGATCGCCCCGCGCGACGACATCGACGCCGAGGCGCTCCGCAGGATGGGCCTGCCGCGATAGCACGGTACGGAGCGCGGGCGAGAACCGCCGCACGGCGCCCCGGTATCGCCTACAATGCACGCATGAGCCGCGCCCCTGGTGGCGTTCGGCGTGATGTCGGCCAGCCCCGAAAGGACGCCGCGTGGAGCCCATCGAACTGAAGCCCTCCGCACAGGGCAAGGTCCGTGACATCTACGACCTCGGGAAGGCGCTGCTGATCGTGGCGACCGACCGCCTGAGCGCGTTCGACGTGGTGCTGCCCGACCCGATCCCGTACAAGGGCGAGGTGCTCACCAAGCTCTCGCTCTTCTGGTTCGAGCTGCTCGCCGATGTGGTGCCCAACCACCTGCTCACCGCCGAGACGTGTGACCTGCCCGAGTCGCTCGAGCAGTACGAGGAGGCCCTCCGCGGCCGCTTCATGATCGTGAAGAAGGCCGAGGTCTTCCCGGTGGAGTGCATCGTGCGCGGCTACCTGGCGGGCAGTGGCTGGAAGGAGTACCGCGAGCACGGCACGGTGTGCGGCCAGACGCTGCCCGAGGGCCTCATGGAGTCGAGCCCGCTGCCCGAGCCGATCTTCACCCCCTCGACCAAGGCGGCCGTGGGCGACCACGACGAGAACATCACCTTCGAGCGGATGGAGGAGATCGTCGGCGCCGAGAACGCGGCCCGGCTCCGCGACGCGTCGCTCGCGCTCTACAGCGCCGCCCGCGATCACGCGGCCGGACGCGGCATCATCATCGCCGACACGAAGTTCGAGTTCGGCGTGGTGGACGGCGAGGTCACGCTTATCGACGAGGTGCTCACACCCGACAGCTCGCGATTCTGGCCTGCCGAGGAGTACCGTCCCGGCGGAGCCCAGCCGAGCTTTGACAAGCAGTTCGTGCGCGACTGGCTCGAGGCGAGCGGCTGGGACAAGCAGCCTCCCGCCCCCGCGCTTCCCGAGGACGTCATCACGATGACCGCCGAGAAGTACATCGAGGCCTACGAGGCCATCACTGGCGAACCGTTCATGCCGGAAGGGGACTGAGCGCGTGTCTCAGCGCAGCTACAGCAACGAGCGCTATCGCAAGGGCGCTAACATCGGCTCCACGCGTAAGAGCGCTGCCAAGGCCAAGCCCGTGCGCAAGCAGGGTACGGTGGAGACGGTGAAGGCCGATACGGCCAAGAAGGCACCCGCTGGTCCCGAGAAGGACTGGGCCGGGCTGCCCACCTCGCCCGAGATCAAGAAGTGGCGCCGGGTGTGGTGGGTGCTGCTCCTCACGGGTATCGCGCTCGTGGCCCTCGGCTACCTGGTGCCCGAGCTCCGTGACAGCGAGAACACGCAGCGCATCATCGCGATGGTGGTGCTTGCCGCCTCGATGACGGCCGTGACGATCGACCTGGTGGTGATCCGGCGGCTGCGCAAGCAGCTGATCGAGTCCACGGGCAAGAAGCCGTCCAAGAAGGAGCAGAAGCACGCCGCTGAGGCGGACGGCGACGCGAAGAGCGGGAAGGACAGCGAGTGAGCCTGCGCCACGTGCCGATAGGCGTACGCGCGTACCTGTACCTCTTCTGGGCGGGCATGGCTGTGGGTGGCGTGGGGGTCGTGGGCTTCTTCCTGAGCTTCTGGCGCGTGGGTTCCTCGGCGGCGGCCATGACCGATGTGCACTACGACACGCCCGTGGGAGCGTACGCGTCGATCGCGGCCTGGGTGCTCGGGCTCGTGGCGATGTGGTTCAGCAGACGCAAGCTCGATGCCGCGGTTGCCGCTAAGCTCGAGGCCGACCGCGCCGGTCTGTATGTCGACTTCCCGGACACCGTGTCCGGTGATGATGGTGTATCGACAGCCGCGCCCGAGGGGCGCGACAGCTAAGGGGAGGAGCCGCCTGATGGCACGCTTCGAGATCTATGTGACGTACAAGAAGGGCATCTTCGACCCGCCAGGCGCCACCGCCGAGCGCGCGCTCGTGAACCTCGGCTACGACGAGGTCGCCTCGGTGAAGATCGGCAAGTACATCCAGCTCGAGGTTGCCGACGGCACGCGTGTGGAGCGGGTGCGCGAGATGTGCGACAAGCTGCTCGCCAACCCCGTGATCGAGGACTACCGCATCGAGACCGTCGGGGAGGCGTAGGCGATGCGCTTCGGAGTGGTGCGGTTCCCCGGTTCGAACTGCGAGCAGGACGTGGTCCATGCGGTGCGGTATCTCGGCATGGAGGCCGGCTACATCTGGCATGGCGACACCGACCTCGCCGGCTACGACGCGATCGTGCTTCCCGGCGGCTTCAGCTACGGCGACTACATCCGCTGCGGCGCGGTGGCGCGCTTCAGCCCCGTGATGGCCGAGGTCGTGCGTTTTGCCGAGCGCGGCGGGCCCGTCATCGGCATCTGCAACGGCTTCCAGATCCTCACCGAGGCGCATCTGCTCCCCGGCGCGCTGCTGCGCAACACCGGGCTGAAGTTCGTGTGCAAGCCCGCCTCGCTTCGCGTGGAGGAGAGCGTGTGCCAGTGGCTCGACCTCCCCGCAGGGACCGTGGTCAGCGTGCCCGTGAACCACAACGAGGGCAACTACATCTGCGATGAGGACACGCTCGAGCGGTTGCGCGGTAACGGCCAGGTCGTGCTCCGCTACTGCGAACCCGATGGCACCACCGCCGAGGGCGGCAGCGCCCCCAACGGCGCGTTCGACGATATCGCGGGCATCTGCAACGAGCGCGGGAACGTCTTCGGCCTCATGCCGCATCCCGAGCGCGTGGTGGACCCGCTCTCCGGCGGCACCGACGGCCAGGCGTTCTTCACCGCCATCGCACAGCGGATTGCGAGCGTTGGATAGGGTTCTGAGCTGCGGGTTTACATCCGGGTAAGGGTTCGCTTGTATCCCGGAAGCCATCGGCTGGCATCCTCGTACCGGAAGTGTTCCGTCGGTACGAGGAGGTATCGCCATGAGATGGGGACGCGCGTTCGTCGCTGCGGTCTGTGCGTGTGTGCTGGTGGCAGGTGGTGTCGCCCCGGCCTACGGCGCCGGGGGTCCGGCGACCAAGCGCGCCGGGCGCGGAGGCGCCATCCCGCCCGAGTGGAACCTCCCAAAGCCGCCGGTCGTCCCACACGATGACGTCGCTCCGCCCGGCGCGGGCGGCATCCTGGGCGACGGCCAGAACACCATCGCGTTCACGTCGTTCGACACCGGCGACATCGTCGTGGTGCTCGGCACCACGTTCGGCCACGCCGGGTGCTGGTCTGACGCCCTCTACAGCGCCTCGCGCGGGCTGTACTCCTACTGCATCTGGAGCGCGAACACCACGCCCGTCAACGGTGTCCAGCTCGAGCAGCCGGTGAAGTACCGCGCCTACGACCGCGCCTACGGTCTCTGGGTGCCCAAGAAGGCGAGTTGCGGGTCGGCGGTCGTGAGCTACTGCGCCCTGCAGAAGGGCGAGCCCTACAACATCGCGTCCTCCAAGACCGACTACGCGCGCTGGTACTGCAGCAAGCTTCCCTGGGTGGGCTGGAAGCTCAAGGCCGGCGTTGACCTCGACGCTGACGGCGGGTACTGGGTGTGGCCGGTGGATCTGGTGAACGACGGCGATACCGCGGTGTTCGCCAGCGCGAGCTGACAGAACCAACGCTCCGCCCCGGCGCGCTGAGGTACGGGGCGGAGCGTCGCTGCCGCCATGGAGGACCGACGTCGGGGTTTGGGGGGCGCTGTGGTTCGAGTCATGAGGGCTGTGGTGGGCGTGTGCGTGCTCGTGTTGCTCGCGGGATGCGCGACGCCCGATGTGCGGACGGGGCGGATCGAGGGTGACGTGATCGCCGTGGTCTCGTACTCGCCGCACGAGGTGGTGCTTGTCGATCGCGAGACGCTGTCCGTCATCAAGCGTGTGCGTCTGCGGTCCATGGGAACCGACCCTCTTGCGATCGCGGAGCGCAGAGTGTTCGTCACCGCGCAGTGTGGCGGCGTGGGCGCTGACAGCGATGACGCTGTGGCCGTGGTCGACCTCGCGCGCGGCGGTGCGGTCACGTATATCAAGCTGCCCACGGTCAACCCCGGGTTCGTCGAGGCTGCGAGCCCCGATACGCTGCTTGTGTCGCACGGTGTGTGGGTCGACGACGCGTTCCCGGTGACGGAGGTCGACCTTGCGCGGGGGACGGCCACCGCAAGCGAGGCGATCCCGAACGCGCAGGGCGACCTTGTGGTTGTTGCAGGGTCGGTGTGGACGGCTGGCGTGGAGGATGCGGGGATCGACGTGCCCGGTGGCCTACCGGGCGGTGGGAATGTGGACGGCGGTGCCTCGGCTGTCACTGTCCGCGGCACGCCGCTCGACCGCGGGCGCCCGCGCGTAGTGCCCTGGGGCGGCGAGCCGCCACTCCTCGCCCGTGACGGCCGGAGCGTGGATACCCTGCTGGCGGTGACCGGCACCGGCCGCTCCGCCGAGGTGGCACGCGTGTCGGTGCCGGGCTGCGAGTGTGTGGCTACCGTTATCGTTGACGGTCTTGCGAGCGGTCTCAGCCAGGTGGTGGCGGCGGGAGACATGCTGGTGATGCGCGATTCGAGCGGTGCCGACGTGGCGGAACCGGGCGGTCCCCTCATCGTGCTTGACCGCGCGACCCTCGGAGAGCTTCGCCGTATCGAGGTGGGGGGCTTCGTCTCGCACCTTTCCGCGCTCGGAGACCTCGTCTACGCCGTCACGTGGGACTCCGGCGAGCTGATCGAGATCGACCCTGCATCAGGGGAGGTCCTGCGACGCACTCGCATCGACGGCCTGGAGGGCAAGACGCTGCAGCTTGCCGCCCTTAGCGACCGAGCGACAAGCGGCCCGTAATGGCCGTGCGCTTTCCGCTACAATCGAGCCACCATCAGCCGCCACTGCCCGGGGAGCATCGCGACATGCCCATTCCAGATCTCTCGGCCGAACTCGCACCGCAGCTGGCCGTCGAGCTCGGCCTCAAGCCCGACGAGTACGAGAAGGTCGTGGACATCCTCGGCCGCACCCCCACCATCACCGAGCTCTACATGTACTCGCTGATGTGGAGCGAGCACTGCTCGTACAAGCACTCCAAGAAGACGCTCGGCCTGTTCCCCACCACAGGGGAGCACGTGCTGCAGGGACCCGGTGAGAACGCCGGCGTCATCGGCGTGGGCGACGGCTGGGCGGTGGCCTTCAAGATGGAGTCGCACAACCACCCCTCGGCGATCGAGCCGTACCAGGGTGCGGCCACCGGCGTGGGCGGCATCATCCGAGACATCTTCACGATGGGCGCACGCCCCATCGCGTCGCTGAACTCGCTGCGCTTCGGGACGCTCGACAACCCTCGCCAGCGCTATCTGTTCGAGGGCGCCGTTGCGGGAATCGGCGGATACGGCAACTGCCTCGGCGTCCCAACCGTTGGCGGCGAGGTGTACTTCGAGGAAGCGTACGAGGGCAACTGCCTGATCAACGCCATGGCCGTGGGGCTGATGCGCGAGGAGAAGCTCACGCGTGCGGTGGCCGCCGGGCCGGGCAACCTCGTGGTGCTCATCGGGTCGACCACAGGACGCGACGGCATCGGCGGCGCCTCAACGCTGGCCAGCCAGGAGTTCGATGAGAGGGCCGAGGACAAGCGTCCAAGCGTGCAGGTGGGTGACCCCTTTGAGGAGAAGCTGCTGATCGAGGCGTGTCTCGAGCTGCTCGACAAGAGCCTGCTCGTGGGACTCGGAGACCTCGGCGCCGCCGGTCTCACCTCAAGCGCAAGTGAGATGGCGTCGCGTGGCGGCGTAGGCCTCGATATCGATGTGGCCACGATCCCCGCTCGCGAAGAGGCGATGAAGCCGTTCGAGTACATGGTCTCCGAGAGCCAGGAACGCATGCTCGCGGTGGTGACGCCCGAGAACCTCGAGGCGGTACACGAGGTGTGCGGCCGCTGGGGTCTGCGTTCCACGGTGATCGGCGAGGTCACCGACACGGGCCGGTTCGTGGTCCGGGAGGGCGAGAACGTCGTCGCCGACATGCCCGCGGCCACGCTCGCGCACGATGCTCCCGTCTACAACCCGGCCAAGGAGCGCCCGGCTTACCTCGACGAGGTGCAGGCGTTCGACCCGGGCACGCTCGAGCACCCCGCAACGCAGGAGCAGCTCGGCGACACGCTGCTGCGGGTCCTCGCGAGCCCGAATGTGTGCTCTCGTCACTGGATCTGGGAGCAGTACGACCACCAGGTCATGCTGAACACGGTGGTCGTGCCGGGTTCCGATGCGGCTGTGCTGCGCATCGGCGACACCGGGCGCGGCGAAGTCACCGGGCGCGGCATCGCGGTCTCCACCGACTGCAACGGACGCTACTGCTATCTCGACCCGTACACCGGCGCGCAGATCGCGTTCGCCGAGGCCGCCCGCAACGTCGCCTGCAGCGGTGGCCGGGCCGCGGCGATCACCGACTGCCTCAACTTCGGCAATCCCGAGAAGCCCGAGGTCTTCTGGACCTTCTACGAGAGCGTGCGCGGGCTTTCCGACGCGTGCACCGCATTCGGCGTGCCGGTCATCAGCGGCAACGTGAGCTTCTACAACGAGAGCTTCGGCCAGCCCATCTACCCCACGCCCACCGTTGGTCTGGTCGGCATCCTCGAGGACGTGTCGCGCCACTGCACGATGGACTTCAAGCATGAGGGCGACGCGATCGTGCTGCTCGGGCGCACCACAGACGAGCTGGGCGGAAGCGAGTACCTGAAAGTCGAGCACGACCTCGTCGCCGGCCGGCCGCCCAAGGTCGATCTCGTCTCCGAGCGGCTCCTGTGCGAGCTGTTGGTCACCGCGATCGGCACCGGGATCGTGCGTTCGGCGCACGACTGCTCGGAGGGCGGTCTCGGCGTTGCGCTTGCCGAATGCTGCATCGCCGGTGGCGTGGGCGCAGCGGTCGACCTCGGCGACACGCTGCCGGGTGTTGCGGCGCTGTTCAGCGAGTCCCAGGGCCGCGCGGTCATCACAGTCGCTGCCGACCACTTCGAGGCGCTCAAGATGCTCGCCGCAACGCACGCGACGCCGTGCACCAAGATCGGCACCGTGGGTGGCGACCGGCTGCGCGTGGAGGGCATGCTCGACATCCCGCTCGCCGAGCTGCGTGAGGCGTACCTGCCAACGCTTGAGCGGTTGGTCCACGGCGAGCGGTAGGCGCGGTGCCTCCTGAGCGAGGTGGGTCCGTAGCGGCAGCCACGGCTGACACGCTGGCTCTGGCGGCGCACCGCGCCGTGCCGGTGCTATGCTGTGCACGTTGTCGCACGTAGGGAGGCGGACGTGGAGCTGCTCACCGGCCTCGGCCTGTCGATCCCGGCGGGTCTGAACGCGTACATCCCGCTGCTCGTTGTCGCCGTTGCCCAGCACTTCGAGTGGCTGGAGCTCAAGGCGCCGTTCGACACCCTTGGCGAGTGGTGGATGATCGCCGTCATCGCGGTGCTCCTCGTGGTGGAGATCGTGGCCGACAAGATCCCTGCCGTCGACCATGTGAACGATGCCATCCAGGGCTTCGTTCGTCCGGCAGCCGGTGGCATCGTTGCGGTCGCCGCTGCGGGTAGTGCGGTTGACGTGAGTCCCTGGCTGCTCGTACTCGCGGGCGTGGTGCTGGCAGGGGGCGTGCATGCCGTGAAGGCCACCGCCCGGCCGGCCGTGAACGCGACCACCGCAGGAGTGGGCACGCCCGCCGTGAGCGCCGCCGAAGACGCTGGCGCGCTCGTGCTCTCGGTCATGGCGCTTGTGGCCCCGATCCTCGTGGTGTTCGTCTCGGCGGGAGTGGTGTACTCGCTCTGGCGGCTGTGGCGTCGCCGCCGTGACACCGGCAGCATCGTTGCGGAGCCGTAGCCGGGTGCCTGCCGATCGCGACACCCTGCGCACGCTCAAGCTCGACCTGCGCAGCGACGACCCTGCCACGCGCGACGCCGCCGCCCAGAGCGCAGTCGTCGTAGCGCGTTCCGCGCTCGTGCCTGTTCTGACCGAGGCGCTGCTCTCGGATACCCTGGCAGTGCGTGAGCGGGCGCTCGCGCTGCTCGAACATCACGCCGGAGCTGAAGCAGTTGCCGAGGCGAGGCGGATCGTCAGCAGCGGCGGGCCGGCGATCGAGCAGCGCCTCGCACCCGTGCTCGCCCGCGTCCTCCCTTCGGCCACGGATGCCTGAACGCACGCGTGCGGCTCGTGCTATCCTACTCGGCGCACAGCACCCTACCGCATCGAGGACGTGGGATTCCGGTATGACGGATTACCATCGCGGCGACGAGTGGATCTTGAGCGAACGCCCGGACCACATGGAGGAAGAGTGCGGCGTCTTTGGCGTGTGGGCCGACGGTGAAGACGTGGCCCGCCTCACGTACTTCGGCCTGCATGCGCTGCAGCATCGCGGCCAGGAGTCGGCCGGGATCGCCGTGGCCGACGGCTACACGCTCACGGTGGTGAAGAACCTCGGCCTGGTGCCGCAGGTGTTCTCCGAGAGCGACCTTGATTCGCTGCAGGGTCACCTTGCGGTGGGGCACACGCGCTACTCGACCACCGGCGCGTCCAAGAAGTGGGAGAACGCGCAGCCGATGATCTCGGCGATCGGCCCCAACACGATCGCGCTCGCGCACAACGGCAACCTCGTGAACACCGCGTCGCTACGCGAAGAGCTGCAGGCGCTCGGCGTGCGCTTCCGCTCCACCACCGACTCCGAGGTCATGGTCCGGCTGGTCGATCACTTCACCCAGCAGCACAACTCGATCCGCGCTGGGATTCGCGACGCGATGCGGTTGATGCGGGGCGCGTACTCGGTTGTGATGATGTCGGAGCAAGCACTGTACGCATTCCGCGACCCGCACGGCGTCCGCCCCCTGTGCATCGGCACGCTTCCCGACGATCGTGGGTGGGTCATCGCCTCCGAGTCGTGCGCGCTCGACATCGTGGGCGCCGAGTTCGTGCGGAACGTCAACCCCGGAGAACTCGTTCGCGTGAAGGACGGCGTGTTCGAGTCCGAGCAGGCGGTCCCCGCCGAGAAGCGCAGCCTCTGCGTGTTCGAGTTCGTGTACTTCGCGCGACCCGATACCGTGCTGTCCGGCCGCTCCGTGTACGAGTCGCGCCGGGAGCAGGGCATGGCACTCGCCGCGACAGCGCCGGTCGAGGCCGATCTTGTCATCGGCGTGCCCGACTCGGGCATTCCCGGTGCCGTGGGCTACGCGCAGGCGAGCGGCATCCCGTACGGCGAGGGGCTCGTGAAGAACCGCTACGTGGGCCGCACGTTCATCTCGCCAACGCAGTCGATCCGCCAGCAGGGCATCAGGCTGAAGCTCAACCCCATGCGCCATATCATCGAGGGCAAGCGCCTCGTTGTGGTCGATGACTCGATCGTGCGCGGCAACACCTCGAAGAAGCTCGTGCAGCTGCTTCGCGACGCGGGCGCCGCCGAGATCCACATGCGTCTCACGTCTCCTGCGGTGGTATGGCCGTGCTTCTACGGCATCGATACCGACACCCAGGACCAGCTGATCGCCGCCACGCACACGGTCGAGCAGATCAGGGACTTCATCGGCGCTGACTCGGTGGCGTTCCTGGACCTTGAGGACCTGGTGGCATCAACGGGCAGGCCCGTGGGCGATCTGTGCACGGCGTGCTTCGATGGCGAATACCCCATCGGGATCCCCGATTCGCTCCGCCGCGGAAAGCTCGTGCTGGAGCAGGCCGAGTGACACAGGCTGCGGTTGCGCTTGGCGCGCTCCTTCAGGGGCTGCGCTTCGCGCTGGAGTACAACCCGCTTGCTGCAACGATCACCGTGGCGTTCGCTGCCGGCATCTCCGGCTATCCCCGCGCCCCTCGCGAACGCAGGCTCGAGGCGCTCGGCATCGTGGTGCTCGGCTGGCTGCTTGGCGACGGCCTGCGCGTGCTCGGACACGCGCGCGATCTTTACGACGGTGTGGCTGAGGCGGCGTTGTCGGGAGCACCCGCATGGGCGGGATGGCTGTTCCTCGCACTCTGGGCGACCGGTTCGCTCGCGATCGGGTACATCGCGCCGATGCTGGTGGGCGCATCGGTGGGGCGCCGGGTGACACATGGCACGGGCTGGCTGGCCGCTGCCGGCGTGGCCGTGGCACTCACGCTCGCGGTCTCGGCGGGCGCGGGCGCGCTGGGATAGGCGGCGCGCACCCAGGCTCCCGGCTCAGGCGAGCGTGCGCACCGTGCGCGCGCCCGAAGCGGCAAGCGTACGGCACGTACCCACCGGCCCGCTTGACTCCCGAATCGCGTGGTCATACCATCGGTATGAATCATGGTATGACCGAGAGGGGCGCCACCATGACCGCCAAGGTCACCATCTCACTGCCCGATGAGCTCCTCGAGCGCCTGGATGCCGAGGCGCGCGAGCTCGGCGTTGCCAGAAGCGAGCTCGTGCAGGAGTCGCTCACCACCTACCTCGGCAAGACGGCCGAGGAGCGGCAGGCCGAGGCGCGACGTGCGCGCATGGAGTGGGCGCTCGAGGGGATGCGTACGTTCGCGGATCGCCACCCTGTGATCTACGACGATCGGCCGACGCTGGAGATCCTGCGTGAGATACGGGAGACGGATGATTCTGCGCCGCTTCGCGGGAAGCATGGTGGTCCGAGGTGAGCACGGCCGAGCGAGTGGTTCTGGATGCCTCGGTAGGCGTCAAGTGGTTCAGGCGTGAACGCGGCTCAGACGCGGCGCACCTGTTACAGCAGCGCTCGCTGACAGGGGAGATCCGGCTGGCTGCCCCCACGCACTTCGTCCACGAGGTGCTGGCGGCAGTGAATCGTGAGAACGACGCGGAAGTCGTCATCGAGGCGTGGGAGATCATCAAGGCATCGGGCATCGCCATCATTCCGCTCGATGACGCGGTGATCGCCGAGGCCGCCCGCCAGTGCGACGCCCTCGGCTGCTCCTTCTATGATGCGCTGGCTCCGGCGTGCGCCGTGCTGCTGGACGCCACGCTCGCGAGCGCGGATGCGGGGGCACATGGCGCATTCCCCGGTGTGCACCTGATCGAGGGCTGAAACGAGGCCGCGTCAGCCGGTGAGGGCGCGCGGCGTGGGGTACAATGCACGCGTGCGCGGCCGCGCACACGATCCGAGGGGAGACCATGGGAGCCGACCAGCATCAGGGTCCGGTCGATTACCGTACCGCCGGCGTGGACACCGCCGAGGGCGCGCGCGCGGTTGAGCGCATCCGCTCGCACGTGCGGGCGACCTACCGGCCCGAGGTAATCGGCGACATCGGCGGATTTGGCGGGCTGTTCTCGGCCAAGGCGCTCAAGGACATGGACGACCCCGTGCTCGTTTCGGGCACTGACGGCGTTGGCACCAAACTCAAGCTGGCACAGCTGCTCGATGTCCACGACACCGTGGGCATCGATCTTGTGGCGATGTGCGTGAACGACATCCTCGTGGCCGGCGCCGAGCCGCTTTTCTTCCTCGATTACGTTGCCGTGGGCAAGCTCGATTCGGCGCGCATGGAGCGTATCGTGGCCGGCATCGCCCGCGGTTGCGAACAGGCAGGCTGCGCGCTGGTGGGCGGCGAGATGGCCGAGCACCCCGGCACCATGGACCCGGACGACTACGACGTCTCCGGCTTCTGTGTGGGCGCGGTCGACCGCCCGAAGATGATCACCGGCGAGACGATCACGCCGGGTGATGTGATCCTCGGCCTGGCCTCGAGCGGGCTGCACTCCAACGGCTTCTCGCTTGTGCGGAAGGTGCTGGTTGAGGGCCGTGAAGACGAACTCTCTCTGCCGAGGGTCGATCTCGGTGGTATCACCCTCGGCGAGCTGCTGAT
>Ga0228536_1001480_pt1 | contig 21447 bp, 20 predicted proteins | sample SJ1Smetagenome_FD_168611 | JGI IMG/M metagenome (GOLD analysis project Ga0228536, IMG submission 168611) | Enriched culture of PCE-dechlorinating microbial communities from Ithaca, New York, USA - SJ1.S | ecosystem: Engineered > Modeled > Simulated communities (microbial... > Unclassified...
CCATCAGCCCGCTTGCCTGGGGGCCTCGCAGATCTTTTCCACCGCTGAAAATACAGGCATCAGCACCCATGGCTGTTATTTTCCACAGGGTTTCCGCAGGCGGAACCTGGGCCGCAGCATCGACTATCACAGGGATTCCATGCCTCGACGCAACGCTGATGGTAGCCTCAAGGGAAAGGGCTCCTTTCGCGACCCATCCTCCCGGAGGCATGAAGAAATAGAACACTGCGGCCGTATTCTCCGTGATGGAGTATTCGAGATCATCCCCGGTCGTTGGAAGAATCATGTTGGGAAAGCCGATCTCCGTGATACGGCAGTTGAGGAGCCGAAGGGACCAGTCGTAGGGGTTCCTGTGTGCCCTGTGGACAATGATCTCGCTTTTCGCTATCTGTTCCGGGGAAAGAGACGGGTAAGGGCGTCCGTATTTTCTTGCTATCGAGGAAGCTCCCGCGATGTGGAGCGCCGCAGCGGCACCGTTGGTGACAAAGGCCGCCTCGTTTCTTGTAATGGAGGCCAGGCGCTCGTGGACCTTCTGCTGCAGCTCCTTTATCACTACATGATTTCTCGCTGCGGACGCCATGGCTTCAAGGGTCTCCTCGCTCATCCGGGACCCTCCCACCATGGTGTAGGTTCCCGCCGCATTAATGACCGTACGTACTCCGAGTTCTTTGTATATATCCCGGGTCACTGCACATCGCCGCCTTATTTTGAAGGTTGGTTTACCGTATGGACTTCATCAAGATATGAATAGAGTGTAAACTTGGAGATATCGAGGAACTGGCAGATCCGGTTTCCGGACTTGGTGATGAGAAAAGCGCCCTTCTGATCCAGGTATTTCACAACGCCGACCTTGTCTTCCCGGGTCATGTAGGAAACCGGTTTTCCCACCTCCTCCATCGCCTTCTGAAGGAGCGCGTCCAGGAGCTCGTTCACGTCATTGACAAAGAATTCTTCTTCTTTCTCCCCCTCTCCGCTTGAGATGAGGGAGCGGATGGTTTTATCAGCGACCATGAGGTTGGAGACGTCAAAATTTATGCAGAGGCATCCTATGAGCTTTCCTTCGTCACTTCGAATAAAAATTGATGATGAACGGAGTACCCTCCCGTCCCTGGTGTTGGTAAAATAGCCGTACTTGTCTCCGTTGCTCACGGTGCCGCGCAGGACCTCGAGGCCTAGGTTGCTTCCGCAGTCGCCCACGCGCCGGTCCGTGACGTGGCCGTTTTCGATCATGACCACCGTGCTCTCGTAGCTGTCGGTCAGATCGTGGAGAACCACTTCGCAGTTTGTTCCGAATATGGCGGTGAGCCCCTTCATGAGGGACTGGAAAAAAACAAATTCATCCTGGACCCGGTTCACTGGATATCCTCCAAAAAAATATTTAGGTGTTCTGAATTTATGTTATTATACTGTCTGAAAAATCTAACGTCAATAAATCAAGGAGTGAGCAAAACATGAACATCCGCAAGTATGAAGTCCTGAACCGCATTTTCGAACTGGGTGTCGTGGGAATTATCCGCACCCCTGATGTGACCAACGGCATCGCCTCTGCCGAGGCGATTTTCCAGGGGGGAATCAATGTCCTTGAAGTCTCCACCACCTTCCCGGGAGCCCTTGACATCATGAAGAGTACGGCCGCCATGAACAAAAGCAACGGGCTCATCCTGGGTGCCGGAACCGTGGCCGATTCCGAGACGGCGAAACTCTGCATCGACGCCGGTGCCGAGTTTATCGTCTCCCACTGCTTCAGCCAAGAGGTGGCGAAACTCTGCAACAGGTACGGCATTGCCTATATGCCCGGTGTGGGAACGGTCACGGAAATTGTCCGGGCCATGGAATGGGGATCCGAGGTCGTGAAAGCCTTTCCCGGGGAAGTTCTTGGGCCCAAATTCATCAAGGCGGTCCACGGACCTCTCCCGAACGCACAGATCATGCCCATCGGCGGAGTCAGCCCGAGCAACCTCGAGGACTGGTTCAAGGCAGGAGCCTTTGCCGTAGGGCTGGGGAGCGCCCTGGTAAAACCGGAGGGCAGGGAAGGGGATTACCCCGCGATCCGGAAGACGGCGGAAGAGATAGTGCAGCACATAGCCCGTATCCGCGCAGGCGTCTAGACCGAAATGGGCAGGATCGAGCGGTTCGATCTTTTCAAGGTCCCCCCGAGGTGGCTCTTCCTCAAGATAACTACCGATGAAGGGATTGAGGGCTGGGGTGAACCTGTTGTGGAGGGACGGGCGGACACCGTGGCTGCCGCGGTCCGTGAGATGGGAGAGTACCTCGTGGGCGCCGACCCTACGAGAATAGAGGATCTCTGGCAGACCCTCTACCGGGGCGGATTCTACCGGGGCGGCCCCATCCTGATGAGCGCCATATCGGGCATCGAGCAGGCACTCTGGGATATTTCCGGGAAGATGGCCGGCCTGCCCGTCCACAGGATGCTCGGCGGTGCGGTCAGGGACAGGATGAGAGTCTATTCCTGGATAGGCGGTGACCGGCCCGACGATGTCGTAGCCGAGGCCCGCAGAAGAATCGATACCGGGATGAACGCGGTGAAAATGAACGGCACGGAAGAAATGGCCTGGATCGACAGCTTCACAAAAGTCGAGGAAGTTCTTTCCAGGGTCCAGGCTCTCCGGGACGCATTCGGCTATTCACTTGACATCGCAGTAGACTTCCACGGACGTGTCCACCTGCCTATGGCCCGGGTACTCATGAAGGAACTGGAGCCGTTCCGCCTCATGTTCATAGAGGAACCCGTGCTCGTGGAAAACCGGGAAGCCTTCCGTGAACTCCGGCAGCATACAGTAACCCCTGTCGCCACGGGAGAACGGAACTTCAGCAGGTGGGACTTCAAGGATCTCATAACGGGCGGAGGTGTGGACATACTGCAGCCCGATCTCAGCCATGCCGGCGGCATCTGGGAGGTGAGGAAGATCGCGGCCATGGCCGAGGCCTACGACCTCGCCGTAGCACCCCACTGCCCCCTCGGCCCCATTGCCCTGGCGGCATGCCTGCAGCTTGATTTCTGTACTCCCAACGCGTTCATCCAGGAACAAAGCCTGGGCATCCACTACAACCAGGGAACGGATCTTCTCGACTATCTCGCTGACCCGTCCGTTTTCCGGTACAGGGACGGGCATGTTTCATTGCCGGAAGGCCCGGGGCTCGGGATCACAGTCAATGAAGAGGTTGTTCTGGAAAAAAGCAGGGAAGGACACAACTGGAAGAACCCTGTCTGGAGAAACTCCGACGGTTCTGTGGCGGAATGGTGAAGCCCCCCCCGGAAAGCGGAATTTTCCGGGGGGGTATTTTAGCCGGTTTCCAAAGCAATTCATTCAGAATGCCCGTTGCCTGTATAAAGATGGCACGCTACGAAATGTTTTCCTCCGGGCTTCTCTATCTCTTGCCGCAAATCCCATGGAGACAATAAAGGAGGAGTCTGCTCCCTGCAGATATCCATGGCATATTCACACCGTGCGGCAAACCGGCATCCGGGCTGCGGGTTGATCGGGCTAGTGATTTCACCCTTGATGATCTTGATTTCCTTTGTGCGCATTGAGATGTCCGGTTCCGGAATAGCAGACAAAAGAGCCTTTGTGTATGGATGCATCGGGTTTTCAAATAGTTCGTCGGAGGCGGCCTGTTCCACACACTGCCCCAGGTACATTACGATAATTTCGTCGGAAATATGCTTGACCACCGACAGGTCGTGGGTAATGAACATGTAGGTGAGTCCTCTGTCCTCCTGGATGTCCATAAGAAGGTTAAGAATCTGTGCCTGGATTGATACATCCAGGGCTGATACAGGTTCATCGCAGACAATGAACTGCGGGTCGAGAGAAAGGGCCCTGGCGATACCTATGCGCTGCCTCCGGCCGCCGTCAAGTTCGTGAGGGTAGACATTAGCATATCGCCGGGCAAGTCCGACGGTATCCATGAGTTCCGCCGCCCTCTGAAAAGCGGCTGTCCTGTTTGAGCATGTGTTATGGACGATCATGAATTCAGCGATGATTTCGGCCACTGACATCCTGGGATTGATGCTGGAATAGGGGTCCTGGAAGATGATCTGAATTTTCCGCCTCATGGCTTTCATCTTCCTGCGGCCATATTTCAGGATGTCCTCACCCTTAAACAGAACCTGGCCGTCGGTAGCATCGAGGAGACGGATAATAGTACGGCCAAGGGTAGATTTGCCGCATCCTGACTCCCCTACCACTCCGAGAGTTCTGTTGTGAGGAATAGTAATATTGACGTCATCTACAGCATGAAGCAGACCGCCCTTTACTTTAAAATATTTTTTTAGATGTCTTGTCTCAAGAAGTGGACAGGTGTTTGCGGGCCATTCCATCTACGCCTCCTCCTTTCGCCAGTTTTCCCGCCCGGCGAACAAGTGGCACGAAATCAGATGAGTTCCATTGCGCCAAACGCAGGGATGTTCATCCTCGCAAATATCCATTTTTTTTGGACATCTGGGAGCAAAGGTGCACCCCGGGGGGAGTTTTGTAGGATCAGGCATGAGTCCGGTTATTGGCGTCAGGCGCCTGGCCTTGCTCCTAAGATTGGGAATGGATCCGAACAGTCCCGTGGTGTAGGGGTGATGGTCTTCGGAAGTGTAGATGTCTGCTGCTGTTCCAACCTCTACAAGTTCACCCGCGTACATGACTGCTACATTGTCGCAAGTCTGCGCCACTATACCGAGATCATGAGTGATCATGATCATCGCTGTACCCAATGTGTCCCGCAGATTCCTGATCATGCTGATGACCTGAGCCTGGATAGTAACATCCAGCGCGGTGGTGGGTTCATCTGCAATGAGAAGCACCGGTTCACATGCAAGCGCCATTGCGATGACGACCCGCTGTTTCATGCCGCCGGAAAACTGGTGAGGGAATTCAAATTTTCTTGAAGGGGGGATCCCGACCATGAGGAGGACTTCATCAACACGAGCCTGAATCTGCTCTTTTGTCTTGTTGTCCTTATTGTGGAGTTCCATTGCTTCCGCTATCTGGTCTCCTACGGACATAACAGGATTCAGGCTCGTCATCGGATCCTGAAAAATCATGGCGATCTGTTCCCCTCTGATAGACCGCATTTCCGGTTCAGTCAGATCGAGCATTAATTTTCCGGTGAACTCTATAGAGCCTTCAGTTATACGCCCGGTTTCAGCGGGAAGCAGTCTCATTATTGTCAGAGCGGTCGTTGTTTTTCCGGCGCCTGTCTCTCCCACAAGTCCGAAGGTCTCACCTTTCTTCAGGGAAAAGGTAATATTGTTGACGGCACACACAGTTTCCAGGTCAGTCTTGTACTGAACCGACAGATTTTTGATTGATAAGAGTTTGTCTGTCATAATTCTGTCCTCTTCTTCAGGTTCTCAGGCGGGGATCAAGGGCATCCCTGAGACCGTCTCCCAGAACACTCATCGAGAAAGAAGCTACGCAGATCATGACTCCGGGGAAAAGAATCAGGTGCGGTGCCGTTCTCAGAAATTCCTTTCCCTCACTCACCAGAGCGCCCCATTCGGGCTGCGGAGGGTTGATGCCCAGCCCCAGGAAACTCAGAGTAGCTGCTGTGAGTATCATCGAAGCCACGTTGGCGGTCGTCTGCACGATGAGGGTGCCCACAGAGTTGGGAAGCACATGCTTGAGAAGGATCCGCAGCGTTGAGGTTCCTCCTGCCCGTGAAGCCTCTATATATTCCTGCTCAGCGATGTTGAGCACCGAGGAGCGGACTATCCGGACAAATCCCGGTATGTTGGTAAGCGATATGGCAATACATATGTTCACAATCCCTGATCCCATCGCTGCAACCACTGCCATGGCAAAAAGGGTGGACGGGATGGCGGAAAATATGTCCAGGGCACGCATGACGATATCGTCAAGTTTTCCGCCTATATACCCCACCATTGCCCCGAGAAGGCTGCCCACGATGAGAGTTGCGATGGATGTCGCGAAGCCGACCGTCAATGATACCCGGGCTCCATGAAGACACCTGGCAAAGAGGTCCCGCCCGTACCCGTCGCACCCGAACCAATGAACTGCAGAAGGCGGAGCAAGCTTCAGCCTGAGGTTCATCTTCAGGGCTGCCTCGTAGGAAACGATGAAATCCGCCAGCAGGGCCAGGATGATCATTGTACTGATGACAGCCAGGCCAAACATGGCGAGGCGGTCTTTTTTAAGCCTGCGCCAGACTTCTTTCCAGCGGCTTTCTTTTCTGAAGACAATCACAGGGGCCGCCGCGTCGACTGATACCTGGTTCATGCTACCGCCCCCTCCCTGAATATTTGGCTTTTATCCTGGGATCAACGAATGCATAGGAGAGGTCCACCGCCAGTATCACAAAAGAAAAGACCACTGCAAAAACAATAATGCCCCCCGTAACTACCGGGACGTCCTTTTGCTTGATGCCGGACACGATAAAAGACCCGAGCCCGGGCAATCCGAAAAGCGTTTCGGTCGCAATCGCTCCTCCTATAAGGATGCCAAAGCTGTTGCCTGCAACTGTTATAACAGGCAAAAGAGCATTTTTCATTGCGTGCTTCCAGATAACCATCCGCTCAGTCGCTCCCTTTGCCCTCGCAGTCCGGACATAATCCTGGCGGATTGTCTCGAGCATGCTGGAGCGGGTAAAGCGGAGCTGCCGTCCTCCATAGGGCAGGCCCAGCGCGATCATCGGCATAACGTAGCTTTTCCAGCTGGCAATACCGTTTGCCGGGAACCAGCCCAGCCAAAGGGAGAATATGAGCATGAGCACCAGCCCGATCAGAAACGCCGGCTGAGCTGCCAACAGAAGGGCAAGTCCAGTCGGGACACGGTCAAAAACCGTATTCTGCTTCACCGCTGAAAGCACCCCGAGCGGTACACCGAACACCAGGGAAAATAGGATGGCATTGAAAGCAACCCTCAGTGAAACAGGAAGTCTGTTGCCGATTTCCGTTATGACCGGTTTCTTCGTGGCATATGATTTTCCGAGGTCCAGGCGGAAGATTGCATCATACATATACTTCCCGTATCGCTGCATGAGGGGAAGATTATAGCCCAGTTCTTCATTCAGCATATCAATATCTTCCTGACGGGCCCCCGCCCCCAGGAGATTTGAGCCAGGGTCTCCCGGGATCATGTCAATGATGACAAAGATGAGAAAGGAGACTCCGATTACGATTGGGATCATCATTAACAGGCGTTTAAAAATGAACCGATGCACGTTCATACACTCCTTTTGCAAAAAATTCCAGTTCCCGATCAAAAGTTTTGAAGTGACATGAAGCTGGAATTCATGCGATGTATTTCTGTGACCAGCTTTCATGATCGATTTTGCCCCTCTGCCGGCCGGATGACGGAAAAATTTTTTCTGCTTCCGTCATCCGGCACAGCCGGGAGTGATGCTCAAACTGGCCCGGTACAGCTTATTTTGCCCATGACCACTCGCAGATCTGCGGATAATTGGGGTAATTAACCGGGATATTGAGGTCAGGAGTCCATACATATGGCTGGACTTTGTGGAAAATGGGAATCTGGGTGGCAGTGTTCGCCAGCCAGTCCGAGAGCTGGCTGTAAATTTTCTGCCGCTCTGCCAGGTCGAATGTTGCTATACCGGCGTCCCAGAGCGCATCCATTGTCTTGTAGTCAAACTTGTCGCTTTCGTACTTTACATAGTAGGATCCGACCATCTTGGTATAGGAATACATCCTCCATCCTTCATAATCTCCGGTGGGCGAGAAACCTGTGGTAATCATGTCATAGCGCTGAGAGCGGGACATCTCCATATTGGTCGCCGAATCCAGGCGGTTGATATCACAAGTCAATCCGATATCAAGGAGGTTGCTCTGGAGCACCTGGGCCATTTTTTCGAAATAACCGCCGGCTGAACAATTAATGGTGCCTACATGGGTACCGTTAGGGTAGGCCGATTTCTTCACGTATTCTTTTGCCTTTTCCGGATCATAGTTGTAAACGACACCCTTCGCAGGCGCCCCGGTGTTCTGGGGCTGGATCATGAAATCCGCAATAACCGCATGCCCGTCATAGCAGGCGATGTTCATCGCTTCCTTATCGATAGCGTAGGCTATGGCTTTCCTGATGTTGTCGTCGTCAAGGGGGGGACGAAGATAGTTGATTGCCAGGAAAGAAGTATGATTCGCCGGTACAAGCTGCGTTTTGAAATTCGGATTTGAGGTGAGGGCATTCCAGTTGGCGATAGGAGCTATATACCAGTCGAGTTCACCGGATTCGAAGGCAATCAGCCCTGCGGAAGCTTCTGTGATGGGGGCGTAGTGAACTTTTTTGATTGGAGCCTGTCCCCTGTAATAGTCTGCAAAAGCTTCACACGTCCACTCGACATCATGCTGCAGGTGGGTAAAAAAGTAAGGGCCCGTTCCGGCAAGAGCAAGTTTCGAACCAAATTCTTTGCCCTGCTTCTCCACTTCCTTCCGGCTTATGATCATGATATTCGTCTGGGTATTTATGAATGCTGAATTAGGCTGTTTCTGCGTGACCACAACAGTATAATCGTCAGGGGCCGTAACATCTGTGACGCTCGCCAGATAGCTTCTGACCTTGGGGCTTGCCATGGCTCTTTTCAGTGAAAAGACAACATCGGATGCCTTGAGGTCCTCCCCGTTATGAAACTTCACTCCCTTACGGATTTTAAATATGTAGGAAAGCTTATCTTCGCTGATTGTATAGCTCTCCGCCACCCGTGGTTCATATTCGCCTGTCGCTTCGTTCTGACGGTAAAGGGGTTCATAGACCTGATAAATGACCATCCTGTCCTGTATATTCACAGTAGCATGGGGGTCGATGGTCGTCAGAGGAGCCAGAGTACTCAGTCGGAGCATTCGGTCTGCGGCAGACGCAGGGGTAAAAAGGGCAAAAACTGCAAGGACTGCAAGGACTGCAAGGACTGCAAGAAGTATCGCTGAAAACCTGCAAATTTTTTTCATGAGTATCCTCCTTTTTATTTTTCCTGCAACGAATTTACATCAACAGTTGTCTTCTGAAATGAAAGGCGGTTCTTCAAACGTTACACGTTCCTCTTCATATTTTCTGAAAGAATACACCCCCTTACAATTCCGTTTTTATGGAAGGATAATTTCCGCCCGGTTGCCGTGAATCTTGAGTTTCGTGCCGAACGGTTCGGAAAGCTCTGCCAGCTGTTCCAGTATGGACGAATCCTTTGCCGGGGCAGGCCACCCGCTGCGGCTTCGGGGCATCCCGAAACCCAGTTCCACCGCCAGAAGGCTCACTTTTGTCACTTTTCCGTTTTCCATCTCCCAGTAGGGAATGAAGGTTTCGAAAGCCTCCTTTTTCGTCTGAAGCCCCCTGGTGAATCCTGCATCCCTGGCTTTAAAAAGGTCATGCATTGTTGCATCGGACGGCAGCTTGTAGAGCTCAAAATAATCGGCAGGCTGCTTTGGAATGTTCTCGTTCTGGAGCACAAAATCACCCAGGGAGTAAAAAATCGGGCATCCCTTATAAATCTCGATAGCACGAATAACGTGAGGTCCATGACCGACAACCGCATGAGCGCCGCAGTCAATGCACCTGCGTGCAAATTCCTCCAGGAAATCCGCTCCTTCACGCTTCACGGCACCGCGCATCTCATGCCCGTGGACCGATATGACGATATAGTCCGCCTGAAGAGACGCCTCATAAATGGCTTTCTCGATCCGGGCCATATCCGAAGGATGGACGGTGGTCTTTTTTCCCACCTTGTCTGCCATTTGAAATGTCAGTGTGTCGAATTCGATAACGTTTTCGGCGAGAGGAGGAAGATACCCCTCTGCACGGATAACTTCCCGGTGGGCGTTCATTTCAGTCAGGACCGCTATTTCTTTCAGGGCTTCAGCATGTGCGGGATCGAGAAAATAGGTGGTGTTGAAGCGAAGGCCATTGACGCCCGGGCGTCCGATGATCGAATGGGAAGCGCTGCCGGCCATTGCCGCAGGGTTAAAGCTTGATGTGACCGCGATGAGAGCTGTCCTTCCGGAATTGCAGTCCAGATACGCCGGTGCGGAAGCCTGCTGCATGTTCAGGCCCACGCCACTGTTTGGGATCCCCGCCCGGCGGAGGTTTTCAAGAGTTTTTTCCACTCCCCCGTAGGAAAAGTCGAGCGTATGGTTGTTTGCAAAGGAGGTTATATTGAAGCCGAAACGCTTGACATCGTCCAAAATTTCGGGCGGTGCGCAGAGATAGCTTCCGCCGTTGTACTGGGACCCGTAGGATTCGTAGTTGTGAACAGTCGTCTCGAGATTGAAGAAGCGCATGTCTCCCTTTTGGATTTCCGCGGCAATCTCTGCAAAACCTGGATATTCTTCGGGCAGACGTCTTTGAACAAGTATATCGCCGGCAGCTGTGAATGACATTTTCGTTGACACCGTATATAACCTCCCTAGGGTGATTTAGCCCTTTCTTCTGCGCTCACCATCCGGTAAGTGCAGAAGAAAGGACAGTTGTTCCGGATCTTATTTGAAAATTTCCTCGTCCACTTCAACTCCCAGCCCGGGGAGTTCCGGGCAGTTGAGAACTCCTTCCTGCATGGTCATGGGGTTTTTGACAAGGTTTGCCGTGTGGAGCCCCGTGCCGCAGAGCGCGTCGCTCGGCAGGCAGACCGCAGGCTGGCTCACTATGAAATGGATGCTTGCGGCTTCTCCTATGCCCAGTTCAAGATTGCTCCCTGCAGCTGCCTGATACCCGGCTGCCTCAACCATTGCGGCTACCTGGCAGGCGCGGTAAAGTCCCCCGACTTTCCCTACCTTGATGTTGTAGTAATCGGCGCAGCCCGCCTGAATCGCATTATGGGCTTCGTGAAGAGAGGATATGCTTTCGTCCGCCATGATGGGAATGCCGCATGAATGGTCCCGCACATGGCGCATCCCCTCGAGGTTCCATTTCCGAACTGGCTGTTCAAATGATTCAGGGCTGAAACGGGCCACCCTGTTCAGAAGCGCGATCGCATCTCCCGGGCTGTATCCCTGGTTGGCGTCCATGCGTATGGGAACATCGGGACCGAAAATCTCCCTTAACTTCCCTACGAGTTTCGCATCCTCCTCGATGTTCTTTCCGACCTTGACCTTCATGACCCTGAAGCCCATCCTTATATATTCCTTCGCCTCTTCCAAAGAAGCGTCGAAATCCTTGAAGCCCATGGACCATGCGAGCTCCACATGTTGGCGGCTTTTTCCTCCGAGAAGGACATATACGGGGACCTTCAGGGTTTTGCCCGCTGCGTCATGGACCGCAATATCCACCGCAGCCTTTGCGGAAGTGTTTCCAGCGATGACCTGGTCCATAAGATCGTTGATCCTGGAGATTTCAAGAACGCTCTGCCCCACAGCGGCTTGTTTGAGGTACATGTTTATGACCGTCTCCATTGTGTAGGCGGTCTCGCCCATGAAAGCCGCTGCCGGAGATGCCTCTCCATAACCGAAGATGCCGTCCTCTGTGACCACCCGGACCACACAGTGAGCCCGAGTGGCCGTGGCGTACAGGAATGTCTGCCATGGCGTTTTCAGTGGTATTTCCAGAACCTTTACCTTAACATCCACAATTTTGCTCATATGAATTGCTCTCCTTTGATTACTTCCCCGGAAGAAGTGCAGCCTTCAGACTCTTTAGCGGGAAAGGGCCTCATAAACAGCTTTTGAAACTTTGCCGATACATGAAATTCCTTCCTGGTCTGAAGACAGGTTGGATGTCAGCATTGCGATGATGTATTTTCTTCCCCCCGGGAGCACAAAATATCCCATATCATGCTGGGTTTTGGGCAGATCCCCGGTCTTGTTCGCAACGGCAACCATCCCGGTCGGAGGGTTCTTCTTCTCGGCAGCGGAAGCATAGGACGGAACTGCCGGAAGCATTGCAGGCAGCTTGTTTGTATAGAACTGCCGGCTCATGATCTCGAGTACGGTTTCGGATGCCCTAAGGCTGACCAGGGTCCCTGAAGCGGCCATCTTCAGTACCTTTCCCATATCTGCAGCCGTGGTGTAGTTGTTCCTGCCTGCCTTAACGGCCTCCAGGTCCATCATTTTCCGCTGCAGTTCCGTGGAGAAAAGCCCTATATCCCCGAAGAAGGCGTTTATCCTTTCCATACCGAGAAGGTCAATTACCGCGTTGGTTGCGGTATTGTCGCTTACCGCTATCATGAGTTTCATGATGTCTTTCCATGACAATTCAAGTCCTTCGGAGAGGTGGCAGATCATGCCCGTTCCACCTACCCTTCTCTCCTCAGGGATTTGAATTTTAGTCTCAATATCTACTTTGCCTTCTTCCCCGTCCTTGAGCAGCAGAGCAAGAATGGGGACTTTGATCAGGCTGCAGGCCACATGGATCTCTTCAGGACAAATCACAAGAGTTTCTCCCGAATCCAGGTCTTCTGCATAGAGGCTGACTTTTCCCTCCAGAGAACCGAGGATCTCAAAAATTTTCTGTCTTGGTAAACCTGCCATCCCCGGACCTCCCTATAAAACGTAGGTCATCACAACTACTAGAATCATGCTCGTAAATATGATCGCATAGCCTACTTTGAGCATGGACTTGACGTCGGTTGACTGGGCAAGCCCCATTTCACCGATCATGTCAGCGCCGGGATATGCAAAGGACGTGAGCTGGTGTCCCACGAGGACGATCAGCGCCCACATGTACATTGACACATTCATGGCCTCCGCAAGGCTCCTGAAGAGCTTGTCTATCATGAGCGCCTGCGCCACTGCTGCTCCGCTTATCCCGAATATGCCTACAAGGGACGAAAAAACATTAAATCCCAGTTTTCCGCTTGTCTCCATGTAGGGTTTCAGCAGTTCTCCCAGGGCTGCGAATGCTCCGCTTTTTTCAACGAAGCCCAGGAAGGGATCGAAGAGAAGGAAGATGAAGAACAGCCAGATAATTTTGCCGCAGCCTTCCATCAGGCTGTCGAAAACTTTCCCCAACGAAAGTCCGCTGACCAGACCGGTTACGAGGGCAGTGATCAGCATTACCATTATCGCGTACGATGCGCCTCCCTTGTTGAGAATTCCATATCCCACAAGGAGCGCCATGCAGCCCAGGAAAGCAACTGTTCCCCTCTGGGTCTGCGGGCTCGGCTTGTAGTCTTCCCTGATCATCAGCTGATCCCGGCTGTAACTGTAGACTCCGAAGGTTTTTTTCTGGACCCTTTTTGCGACAAAAAAAGTCACGACCCACATGAGAGCGGAAAGGGGCAGGCCTGCGCTGAAAAGCACCTGGGTGTAGGTGAGGCCCGTTATGCCCATGAGCGTGACCATCGGGGGGCTGAAAGGCCCGATAAAAAGCCCCGTCTGTCCCGCACCCTGGAATATGACTGCGATAACGCTTGGGGTGATGCCTATTGCGGACACAAGGGGAATGACGATCGGGGCGATGATTGCGTTTGCGCCGGCAAGTGTTCCGAGGAGAGCGACAAGGACAACGGAGGTGACCATGGTCGCGAGAATGGCCTTGTTTTCAGAATCTACACCGATCTTTTTCATGAAGAAATACACTATGTTTTCAGCTACTCCAGTATGCCTGAGGACCACTCCCAGGCCGGAACCGAGCATGATGATCAGTCCGACAAGGGAAAGGAACGATCCCATTGCCTTGGCGATCACCGAACCCATACCGAGTATGGGTTGCTGGACCATGACAGCTCCGACGACAACACATATAGCGACATTTACGACGGGATGCATCCCTTTTTTGAAGGCAAGGATCACATACAGAAGCAACGGAAACAATCCCAAAAGCGGCGGCAATCCAAAAATCATGTCAATGACCTCCCTTTTTTCCGGCGATTCTCTCCAATGAAACACTCATTGTCTTCAGGCCGAAACTCCTCCGAAGGGAATGGTGCACGCACATTTAAAGAATACTGGAATTCCGGTTCCCGCTGTTTTAGGATCAATCCTCCTTTCCCCTCAACGGCAGCCTGAAAAGGTTTCCGATATCTGTTTCCCCCGCGCTTGTCTGCAGCACCTGAACTCAGCCGCAATGTCACATCTATTCCAGTTCCGCATATACATTGTTTTTCAGGAGAAGATCCATTCTTTCGTCCAGAACTGTTTTCGCGTCTTTTCCCCTTGCACGGGTGAAAGCGAGAATTATGGCCTCCATCGTTGCCATGGCCGGCAGATAAGAGGAGTAAGGGGCGGTGTTCGGAGCAAGGAGCACCTCGTCGCAGTAGCCGGCAATAGGTGAAAGCATTGAATCGGTTATCCCGACGACAAATGCCCGCTTTTTTTTCGCAAAAACGGTCATATCCACGGTATCTTTGTAATACCTGTGAAAGGAGACCGAAAAGACAATATCTTTTTCAGTGAGTTCATTGAGCCTTTCATACCGCACCTCGGAACTGGAGGAAAAATAGTGGACGTTCTTCGCCACGTTGCTGAGGGAGAAACCTCCGTATTGCACGACGCAATATGATGACCTTGCTCCTAAAAGGAAGATTTTTTCAGCCCGGACCATCGTTCCGACCACTTTCATGAACGCTCCGTTCTGGGAAGCAAACTTGCGGAACGAAAGGTTTTCAACACCCTGTGAGATTACCTTCTGGAGAATATTTTCCAAAGGTTCGTTTTCGCTTATGGAGTCCCGCATTTTCTTCATGGGAGCCTGCGAGAATATAAAAACAGTTGTCTGGAGATCGCTCAGCATATCCCTGAATCCCGAATATCCGATCTCCGTGGCAAACCTGACGACCGTGGAAGGAGAGACGTCAAGTTCCTTTGCCATGGTATGGGAACTCATCTTCACGACCTCGGAACAGCTGTTGAGTATCAGTTCCGCCACTTTTTTCTGGGCAGGCGAAAATGAGGGGAGCCTTTTTCGTATTCGCTGGAAAATGTTTTTTTCCTCTTCTTCACCGGGACGTCTCTGAAATTCAGACATATTGCCCCCCGAATATTTAAATTATTTCATAATTCAGTTTGATTGAATCGTACCATATAAATGGCTCTCATGCAACATTTGTTTTATGCACAAATGATACCCTCTGAATGTTGCGTAACCGGAATAAAAAAGTGAAAAAACCGGTCATTCAAAATTTTCCCCGGGCAATAATGAGGATAAAAATTCCCTGCGCAAAAGAAACACGGGACATGTAAAATGTATCCATGTCCCGTGTTTCTTTTTTTACAGCCTTTTCTTTTAACAGGAAAACCTGTTTCCCTGCAGATCTTCTGTCTGAGACTTCTCCGGCGCAGGATTCCCCGTCTTTCTACAGGAATGACGGAAGCCAGAGCACGAGGAAAGGAACGTAGGTAATCAGCAGAACCACTATGAAAAGGACCACGTACATGGGCAGGAGCTCTTTCACCAGGTCTCCCAGGGAGATTTTCGCTATGGAGTTGGTGACGTACAGCACTGTTCCCACGGGTGGGGTGATGAGCCCTACACACAGGTTTGTGACCATAATGACCCCAAAGTGGACGGGATCCAGACCGTAGACCCTGGCGACGGGGAGCAGAATGGGGACGAGCAGGAACAGAGACGGAGTGAGGTCAATAAACATCCCGACAAGAAAGAGCAGAACATTGAGGATGAAAAGGAAAACAAGCCTGTCGTTCGTGATCCCCCTGATGAACTCAGTCAGAAGCTGAGGAACCTGCCCCACTGCAAGATACCATGTAAGAGCCATGGCAGTGGCGCACACCAGCATGACGACCCCGGTGTTCAGGGCAGCTGCCCGGAAAATTTCCGGGTATGCGTTGAATTTGACCCCGTAGACAAAATACGAGACGATGCAGGCATAGACCACGGCAACCGCACCGGCTTCTGTAGCCGTAAAAATTCCGCCGAGAACACCGCCCAATATGATGAGGGGCAGAATAAGAGCCCAGATGGTTTTGGTGAAAATCCTGAAGAACTCTCTCAGGCTGACCCGCTCCCCTGTCGGATACTGCCTTTTTCTCGAGACATACCAGCAGACTCCCATGAGTGCAAAGCCTATGAGGATCCCGGGGATAGCGCCTCCCAGGAAGAGCTTGGAAATGGAGATCTGTCCGATAGATCCCAGGATGATCATGGGGATACTGGGGGGAATGATGGGCCCGATAACCGACGAGGCTGCCGTTATGGCAGCAGAAAATCCCCTGTCATAGCCGGACCTCTCCATCATGGGCATTTCGAGTGATCCCAGTGCGGCAGCGTCGGCAACGGCAGATCCGCTTATGCCGGCGAAAAGCATGCTGCCCACGACGTTCACATAGGCGAGTCCGCCCCTCACCCTTCCGATGAGTGCATTAGCGAAGAGGAGAATGTCTTTCACCAGCCCTGCCCTGTTCATAAACTCCCCTGCCAGCATGAAGAAGGGAATTGCAAGGAGAGTATACACGTCCACGCCTGAGATCATCCTCCTGGCCAGTATCATGGCGTCAGGTGAACCGAGGACAAACATGAGCACCATGCTCGTCAGCCCTATGGCAAAACCTATGGGAAGCCCGGCAAGGGAAAAGATGAGCAGCGAGCCTAAAAATGTGGAAAGGACGAGCATCAGGCATTTTCCTCCTTTGCAGGGAACCAGGTATCCTTTATCTGCTTCCCTATCTCCACAAGCAGCATGAGTGTTGTAACCGGAACGGCTGAATACTGCCATGCAACGGATATAAGGAGAATCGACGTCTTCTGGATCCTGATGCGGTACACGTACTGAGCACCACCCACCAGTACAAATGCGGCAAAAACAAACATCAGGAGAAGAAGCACTGTTCTGTATACCTGCCCGCTCCTTCCGGCAAAACGGTCTGAGATCATGGTAAACGCCGGGTGCATCATGCGCCTTGTGCCCGCTACAAAAGCGCTGAAGCAGAGCCAGACGAAGGCGAAGCGGCTGACCTCGTCGACCCAGGTAAATGCATGATCAAAATAACGGAAGAAAACGTTTGTGAAAACCGAAAACACCATAACCACCAGGCTGACGATCATGATAATGTCAATGAGCCTGTAGACTCCTTCGTACAAAGCCCTCCAAATACGCAAAAGAGAGATCCTCCCTTCAAAGAAGAAAAAAGGGGCGTACAGGTACGGCCGTACGCCCCGGGTTCATTTGTTTCTACTGCTTTTCGTACTTCTTCCCGGCTTCTACGATTTCCTTATAGATCGGTTCAGCTTCGGGGTTTTTCTTCAAAAACTCCTCGATTATAGGAACGGCTGCCTGGCGGAAGGGGGCCAGGTCAGGATAGGTTACCTTCAGACCCTTTTCTTCTGTCAGCCGGATGAGCTCAGCATCGCCCTTCTTTGTGGCCTCGGTGATCTCCTTTATGGAGACGCTCACAGCCTTGTTGATGGCTGTTTTCTGGGAGTCGGTGAGCCCGTCCCAGAACTTCTGGTTGACGACGAAATACTGGAAACCGAAGATGTGGTTCGTTATGGCAACAAACTTTTGCACATCATACCAGCCGGAGTAATAGGACGTCTCCAGGGGGTTGTCCTGCCCCTCAACGACACCCTGCTGCAGTGCGGTGAACACTTCGCTCATGGGCATGACGACGGTGCTGAAACCGAAGCCCTGCATAAGCTTGATGATGACCTCCCCCTGCCAGACCCGCATTTTGACGCCCTTGCAGTCTTCCATGGAGTTTATGGGCTTCTTGTTGTTGGAAATGACCCGGAATCCCCTGGGGAATGCGCCGAGGATCTTGACGCCTAGGGGATCAAGATGCGTGTACACTTTCTGCGCTATAGGGCCGTTGAACACTTCGTCAGCGTGCTCGTAGCTGTTTACCAGGTAAGGAAGCTGAAGGAGCTTGAATATGTCCACCGTGTTCTCCCAGAGATTGCCCGTCATGGCCATCTCAATGGTCCCGAGCTGAACGCCCTCAACAAATTCCTGCTCGGCTCCAAGCTGGCTGTTGGGGTACACCTGGATCTCGAGCTCGCCGTTGGTCTCCTTCTCCACCATCGGCTTGAATGTCTCATAGAGGACCTTGTTTGCGAAGTTCTCGGCGGGGAAATAGTTTGCGATCTTGATCACCTTGGCCGCTGATGCGGTCCCAACAAATGAAACGAGGACGACGAGCGCTGCGAGCAGAATACCGAAACGTTTTACCATACTCTTTCCAACCTCCTTGAATGTGGACGCTTTCCGAAAATTTTATTCGGATGTTTTTACATTTTATAGCGCGGCACGGAAAAGTCAAAACCGTCGGGCCGGAGGAATTCCTTCATGCACCGATTTTTTCAGTCCAGGTAGGCGATGCGTTTATTTTTCTCTTCTATAAAACGCTCCCTGAACAGGTGCTCCACAATAAGTTCAATGTCCTCTTTCGGAACCTGCCCCTGGAAGAGGGTATCGATGCTCGATGAAAGCGTCTTCCGCGACTTGGGCCGGCGCATCTTGTCCTGTTTTTTCAATATCTCCAGAGCTTTTGCGTATTTGGGAGCAAGTTCCTTGCTGAGAGCGGGCTTCTCCTTTATATCCTCCAGGGTAATGATCCGCTTCACTTTCTGGCCGAATAGCGCAACGTGCTTTATGAGAGGATCGTAGCCTGCGTCCATTGAGACTATATAGTGGCATGCAGAAGGATCCGTGTGATTCTTCGCGAGGTAGTAGGCGATGTGAAAATCGAGAGCGTTCCTTCCCACCCCACTGATGGTGACCCACTCTACCCTGTCGCCCATGGGCTGGGTCTTCCGGATCATTTCCGTGGGAATTTTCTTCTGGTTTTCCCCAAGGAAAATGAGTATCTTTCCGTCGTCGATATTTTCCATTTCGACTCCGGGAAGGTTTTCAAAGTCGATGTAAATATACTTTTTCACGGATTGCTCCCCTCTTTCAAAAAATAGATTACTGCTTCGGCGAATTTTTCAGGTTTTTCGGCATGTATGGAATGGGCGGCTCCGTCAATGGCAAGGAACGTCCCCCCGGGGATTTTTTTCGCCAGATCCGCCCCGGCAGCTGCGGGGAACAGCAAATCCTCCGTACCGGCCAAAACCAGCGTGGGAACGTTAATGGATCCTGTAAAACGTGCACCATCAAAAGCAGCGATGGCATTCACCTGATTCCGGAACGAGACAGGAGACTGGGGAAAGGGATAGGAGAGGGCAAACTCAACAGCACCTTTCACCGTGCCCTCGTCCTCGAAAAAGGCGGGGGAAAAAATCCAGTAGAAGACGGTCCGGAAAAAACCGGCCGGGTCCTCCCCCCTCTCGTACAGGTCGGCCAGATCGGAAAAGAGCAGGGTGTTCCTGGAGGAACTTTTTTCACCCGTGGCAGCGAGGACCAGCTTTTTCACCCTGTCGGGGTACCGGGCGGCAAGGCTGAGGGCGGTGAAACCTCCCATGGAATGGCCGAGCACGTGGACGGGGCCGTATCCGAGATGATCGATCAGGGCGGCGCAGTCATCCGCCATGAGATCCACAGAAACCGGCGCGTCCTCCGGAACGGAACGGCCGATTCCCCGGTTGTCCACGACGATCACCCGAAAATGCTCCGACAGGGCGGGCAGAACCGTCTGCCAGCTTGAAACGTCCGACGCCAGGCCGGCAACGAGCAGCAAGGGAGGCCCGTCTCCGTGGACCTCGTAGTAGAGTTCAATATCGTTCAGCATCAGCATGGAAGCCAGGATCAGCGTAGCCATTCCACAACCCCTTTCGGCAGGATACGGACATCTTAACACCGTTTTCTGCCTTAACAAAGGGTAAAGATGTCTGATGAAAACTTTCAGCCAGTTCGTGATACGGCAGGTGAATCGCTTGTTTTCCTCTCCCGGTTACCGCTTCATGGTCCTCCAGCCGAGAGATTGTGCGAGCTTGCTCCCATTGGCGATGAGGACGCAGCGGTCGACGTCTTTTCGCTGCCAGGCTTCGTTGATGGAATTGCCCAGGCTGTCAAGTGCATCCCGCTGCTCCCGTATTCCCTTATATTCGTTGTAGAGCGCCCTCCGGTTTGCGTTCACCCGGTTGAAAGCCTCCACATCCGCGTTGAAATCGGCCTGCCTGAACTTGTAGGTCTGGACCATGGACGAGCGTACCGTCTTGTTCTGCTCGCTCCGGACCGCGTCCGCCATCCTCTTCAATTCTGCACGTTCGGCGTCGAGCCTGGTTTTCCTGCGACTCTGCTGTTCATCGATTCCCTTGATCCTGTCCGTCCTCTGTTTTATTTCGCCGCCCAGGCGGTTCCGTTCGTTCGAGATGGCCTTTCCCAGGGCCTGCAGCTGTTTTTTGGCCCGTTCGACGTACTCCTTGTCAAGGTCCTTGTTGTTCCCCCGCTGGGTGATTTTCAGCGAGAACCGTGTCTGCTTGTTTGTCGACGCGAGAATGCTGACTTTGTAGTGATGGTAGGCAGCGTTGTTTTTCGGGGGTGAGGAAGGAGCCGTGTGGCTGAGTTCGTGGGATGTCCTTTTGTCGCTTCCTGCCACAGAATTGAATGCCCACTCATTTCCTGCCGGGGTCATAAAGAGAATGTCAACAGATGTAGGATAGTTCGACCCAACACTGACCGTGAAGCTGTCACCGGGATTGCATTTGACCGTATACGTGTACGGATGCGGCCCGCCTACGGTACCCGAAGTTGAATAGTCCGCCGAAGAGGGCGGAACGGCCGAAAGAAAGAAAAACAGCGCCGAAAACAGGAAAACCAGGGATGCTCTCAGGATTCTCGTTCTTTTCATATCGCTCTCCTTTCCGGGGTTGAGCGTAACCGTCTCTTATAGATCCAGCCAGGCGTTCCCCATGCCATAACGAATTTTGTCCATATTATCTGTAAAGAGACTCTCCATCACGTCATTCAGGTACGTGTAGCTCGTTATAGTACCTCCGTCCGCCGCCACCGTCACGTAGACGAGGTCGCCCATTTCGGGGTAGAAGTAGATGGTTCCACCCGCCGGAGGCTGCTGCCACTCGTGATCCACCGAATAGCATGTTCCGGAAAACTGCTCCGGCACTCCTTCCGACATCGGGTGGCGCAGCCTAAAAACGACGCTTTTCCACGTGCTCTGCCTGGTGGTCTCCAGTATCTTCACCTCTTCCACTACTGCCGTCGCCTTGACCTTCGACTGTTCCGACATACGGGCATATACATCCGGAGGCATCACGCTTTCGGCAGAAATACAGAACGCAGAAAAAAGAAAAACAAGCACAGATGCAGCGATCCTGCAGATCTTCATTTACTCACCCCCTAGCGTTAGGATCCTGAATTCTCGTCACTTTTGTAACTATAGGTGGAGTTTAACTCTGCAAACTCTCTGACACGAGGCATTCCAATGTGATTTGCCTCTTGTTTTTCGCACGCTGAACACGTTATAATTACAACGTGTTCAGGGGGGCGATATCCGTGACCGCAGAACAGCCAAAACTGGTTCGGCATAAACATCCGAACGGTACCGTCTATGTCTACAGGATTCTTGAAAACTGCTGGGATCCGAAGAAAAAGCAGTCGCGAAACAAGCAGGTCTGCATCGGCAAGCTCGATCCGGATACGGGGGAACTCATACCCTCCAGACGCCTGGATGAGTCCCGTGCCGCA
>Ga0228536_1001484_pt1 | contig 21373 bp, 20 predicted proteins | sample SJ1Smetagenome_FD_168611 | JGI IMG/M metagenome (GOLD analysis project Ga0228536, IMG submission 168611) | Enriched culture of PCE-dechlorinating microbial communities from Ithaca, New York, USA - SJ1.S | ecosystem: Engineered > Modeled > Simulated communities (microbial... > Unclassified...
CACCGGGCCTATGTGCTCCAGACGGGACGGCTGATCCTCTCGGGAACGTCCAAAGAGCTCCTCGCGAATCCAGAGGTGGAGGCGGCCTACCTCGGTGGAAAACCCGCAACGCACTGAAGGAGCCGGATACCACACGAACACCAGAATAAAAACGAGACGTATTCGGGGGGCGTTTCGCCCCCCGAATCGTCTCTCGGGGCTCGTAACGACTCTCTCGTTCAATCAATCGGATGAGGTTCACTCTTTCTCACAAAACGGGTGTCGGCTGATACCCGCGCAATAAACGCTCCACAGACAGGGAGGTATGACGGTTCGGCGGCACCGGTGAGAAGGGGAACGAGTCAATGCGCATAAAAAAAGTACTGCCGATACGAATTGGCAGTACTTTGAGGAGACGACAAACGTGAAAACGTTACTTCGACGCGGACTTCTTCAGTTCCTGAATGATATCGTTGGTGATGTCCTCACCGCCGAAGAAGACCATTCCCTTGTCGAGAACCAGTGTGATTCCCTTTGCCTTCGCCACGGCACGCATAGCAAGATCCACATCCTTGAAGAGGGGTTCCATGAGTTTGTTCTGCTCGGTTGCGGCCTCTTCGCGTTTCTTCTGATAGATGTCCGCTTTCTTCTTGTTGTCCGACTCGGTCTCGATGGCCATTTTTGCCTCGTTCTGCTTCGATTCGACGACCTGCTGGATTTTCTTCTGTGTTTCTTCGAACTTGGGGTGGTTGAACATGATCCTCTGGGGGTCAATGACGCCGATCTTTTCCGCCGCAAGTGCCACCCCACTCGCTACCCCAGTGAGAACGACAACCGACAACACCAACAGGACGACTTTTCCGAACGCTTTCATTCCCCACGGACCTCCTCGAAAGTACATTCGTTTGCGATACCTTTTTCCCTACACTCGGGAAATTGTACTCTGCGGAACAGCTCCCGTCTAGGTAGAAATGCTGAAACGCCACGGTTCTCCGGCTTGCATTCAGGCACGGCACACATCGCACACATTTTCGGACGTTTCTCTCCGGTACGGATCATGGTAGCATGATTCAGCACGGAGAACGGCAATTCGTTGAAACGGCAGACGCTCCGTTTGTGTGGAAACCACCCCGCCACCCGCTCAAAAATCCTTGCCCGACACACTGGAGGGATAGGTCATGTCCTGCATCGCCACTTTTGAGACGACCCACATGGCGCTCCGCTTCGAAAAAATGTGCCGCGCCTCTGGAATCAACGCCCGCATAACGCCGGTCCCACGTGAACTCTCCGCAAGCTGCGGTCTTGCCTGCCGCTTTCCCTGCGAAGCCCGAGACCACATTCGGGCTCTCTGTGAGAAAAATCACGTCGAGGTTGCGGAGTACCACAGAATGGAAGAGTGACGGAACACGGACAATGAAACCCGTTCACGAAGAGATGGACATGGACGGTTCCGGTCCGTGGCAGCGCCGCTTTACACCTCACATCTTTTCCAGTATTCTGCGGAGTTCTTCGACCACACGAGAAACATCGTCGTTTTCCATGGAAGGGAAAAGTGGCAAGGAGATTTCCCCCCCGTAGAGGCGCTCCGCCACGGGGAAATCCCCTTCCTTCCAGCCGAAACGTTCCCGGTAATACCGGTGCAGATGGACGGGAAGATAATGTACCTGCACGCCGATACCAACCTTCCGCAATTCCTCGAAAAGGCGTTTCCGCACTGCAGGATCGAAGTTCGCCGCGTAGAGATGATAGGCATGTCCAGGGTGAGCGGGAGGCGTCTCGACGACAGGCGTGGACGTCTTTCCGTTCAGTTCCGGCAACAGGCGGTCGTAACGCGCCGCCAGTTCCCGTCTCCGGGAGACGAAGGCATCGAGCCGGCGCAACTGGCTGAGGCCAAGGGCGGAGCCGAGATCCGTAAGCCGGTAGTTGTAGCCCAGGTCCTGCATCTCCGTGTACCAGGGACCGTGAGGTTCCGTCCGCATCTGCGCGGGATCCTTGGTGATGCCGTGGGAACGGAACAGGCGAAGCCGCCGGGCGAACTCGTCGTCGTCGGTCACCACCATACCTCCTTCCCCGGTGGTGATGTGCTTCACCGGATGGAAGCTGAACACAGTCATGTCCGCATCCCTGCCCACTTTGCGTCCTTCCCGCTCGCCTCCGAGAGTGTGGCAGGCATCTTCAATGAGAACAGCTCCAACTTGCTTCGCCAAAGCCCGGAAAGACTCCAGCGGCAGAGGAAATCCGGTAAAACTCACGGGAACAATGGCCTTCGTCCGACCGGAAACGACCTTTTGCGCGGCTGCCGGATCCAGGCACCATGTCTCCGGCGCAATGTCGGCAAAGCGCGGAATACCTCCCATGTACAGCACAGCATTGCTCGTCGCCGCGAACGTCATTGGGGGAACAATGACCTCGTCACCGTGCCCGACGCCGGCGGCATACATGGCACCGTGCAGTGCCGCCGTTCCACTGGAAAAGCTCACTGCGTGACGGACGCCCACTTTTTCCGCCAGAGCATTTTCGAAGGCATCCACCGTGGGACCCATGGTCAACCAGTCCCCCTTGAGAATGGCCACTACGGCAGCGATATCCTCATCGTCGATCCATTGATGCCCGTAGGGAAGAAACGCCTGTTTTTCCGCCAAGGTCATACCCCTTTCCATCCGGTTCGGTTCCGTCCCGATTCTTTCGTTTTTGAACTTCATCTCCATGCGAAAACGCTTGCGGATTCGCACCGATTCTATCCCGCCGAAGAAAACCATCCGATATCTTTCCGGTATAAAGGCTTATCCCGGGAAGATCGATAACAATGGACTGCACTGAAAAATAAACACGCCTCCTGCCCCGCAATCACGCGGCGTTCTCCGTAAGCCCCGCCTCGATTGCGTGGAAAATTGCGATGTTCCCCGCCTCCCTTCAAGTCTTCACATGGCATTGTGAACGAGAAGGTAAAGGAGGTAACGATGACGGCAAGAGGAAAACAACCCGCCACAGATAAACAGGCGAACATGCAAGCTTCAGTGTCTGTCCTCCAACCACGCCCTCACCGTCCGCGCAACCTCGACGGCTCCATTGAGATTGACGGACGGATCCGGTTTTTTCCACTCCCGGGACAGCACTCGGGCCACGTCTTCTCCGGTGAAGGTTCCCCATTCTCCCAGATTTTTCCCAAGTCCGCGTTGCTCGATGAGTCCGCCGATACGACACTGATTTGACGCGACCTGAAAAACTGCGAGGGGCTTTTCGAGAGCAAGAGCCTCGTAGGCGGACACACTGGAGGTACAAAGGACAAAACCCGCTCCGGCCAACAGGCGCGGATACTCCTCGGGAACCACGAGGAGACGCACCTGAGGAAGGAAACGCGCATGTTGCCGGGCACATTCGCGCTCCCCAGGAGGAACAAAAGGACCGAGCACAGCAACCAGCGGCGGAAAAGTCGGACGCCACCACTCGAGAAACGTGCTCGTCACGGAACGGATGTCCGCACCGCCCGCAGCGAGAAAAACATACTCGCCGCTTTGCGGAGCAACGTCCGCGAAGACGGAGCGAAGCAGGGCATACCGAAGCCCCAGAAGGGAACGTTCCGGCGAGGTACCGTACCCCAACTCCTCGGCTCCCAGGTTGTAGTTCAACAACACCGAGGCGACCTCGTCAACGGGACGGTCTCGACAGTCGTCGATCACGCAGAGCGGCGCAACGGTTCGGAGTTCGCGGAGAAGCGAGAGCTCCGGAACGTAACTGTCCACGACGATAAGATCGGGACGCTGCTTTCGCACAAGGTCAACAGCATCGGAAGTGAACAAGAGCGCTTCGGGGAGAGCCTCCACGAGCGCTTCCCGAGGCAACATCGCCAAGGCCGATTCGTTCACCATCCATCGGCATTGCAGCCCTTCCGCGTCGAAAGCCGTCGCCAGAGCGGCACAGCGGGAGATATGACCGCCACCGATCCCGGGGCCCCCGTTCGAGAGGACAAGTACGCGCATTTTTCTCACGATTCTGTCTCCACACGTCGCCTCCGCACCGTTTTTTGTTCCAGAGAAGTGACCACGCAACAAAAAAAATACCTGCCGAAAAGTGCAAACCGCCCGTTGTTCTCCGCCGGTACGGCCTTCCGGGGCCTCATTATATCCCGCTTGTGTTGTAGAATGAAAGCATCGGCAGAACGGCAAGGAGTCCTGCGTACAAGGACGGATAACGCCGCCGTTTCTTGTTTCGGACCCTCAGAGCACTGCAAGAAAAGGCAAACATCCCTGGCCGCTCCGACCCAGCGAGGAGGTTGTTTTCATGCCCCGGAGCTTCTGCACCGAAGGCCCCATCGACAAGGAGCGGAACTACTACGTCCCCCGCACGGAACTGCTCGCGGTGGGGCTGAAGAAAGTGGAGGAATGGCGGTATTTCACCCTCACCGCCCCGCGCCAGAGCGGCAAGAGCACCTATTTCCAGTTTCTCGCGGACGAGATCCGCGCCTCCCGCCCCACCTGGCTGCCCCTGTGGATCAGCTTCGAGGCCTACGGAGACAAGCGCGAGCCGGATTTTCTCAAGTCCTTCACCCGTGACCTGAACGTGGATCTCGAAACACAGGGAGAATCTTTCCGCTTCGCTTGCCCCTCCGATATGGAAGCGTGGAAGGATGAACTGCTGCGTCTGCGCGACAGCTCTCCCGAAGGGAGAGAACTCGTCCTCATCGTGGACGAAATTGAGGGGCTCCGGAACCTCTCCCTCCTGAACTCTTTTCTGCACACCATCCGCAGCATTTATCACGTCCGGGAAGAGTTCCGTCTCCGGAGCGTCATTCTGGTGGGCGTGTCGAATATCACGGGAATCCTCCAGAGCACCGCGAGCCCCTTCAACATCGCCGAGCAGATCACCTCACCCGGAAGGAGACCGAGGACCTTCTGCTTCAGCACACCCGGGAGACGGGGCAGACCTTCGACCCGGAGGTGCGCCGCCGTATCTGGAGCGACACCGCGGGACAGCCCGGCCTGGTGAACGCCCTCGCCCGGGACCTGGTGGAGAAAAAGGCCCCCGGAGGCGAACCCGTCACGGAAGCACTCTTCTTCCGCACCCTCAACGACTTCCTCCGGTACTACACGGACAAGAACATCGCCAACGTGGTGAACAAGGCGAAACAGCACCCGGAGATCCTGCGGCGCATCCTCTTCGACGGCCCCGTGGAGTTCACCGTGGACGACGACCGGATCGCCTTTCTCAAGACCAACGGCGTCATCGAGATCGGCGAGGAGAACGAGTGCGTCATTCCCGTTCCCATCTACAAGAAGCGCCTCTACGCCACCTTCAAGCCCTTCGAGAACGGCGAGCGGGAACGCTTCAAGGATCCCTTTCAGAGCGTTCGGGACTATCTCGATCCTTCGGGAACCCTCCGGATGGAACAGGTGCTCGACCGCTATGCCGCCTACGTTTTGGAGCGAGGCAACATCGTCTTCTCCCGGGGCAAAGTCCTCGAAGGCGTGTACCACTACAACCTCGACGCCTTTCTCGCCTCCTTCGCCGGACTCCTTGGAGGACACGTCTTTCCCGAGGTTCCCGAAGGAGGCGGTCGGGTGGACCTTTTGGTCCTTCAGGGAGGCAAGCGGTGGATCGTGAAGGTGAAGCGCTTCACCGGCAAGGATGAGTTCGAGGCGGGCAAGGACCAGCTCGAAGCCTACCTGGAGCGCTCCGGTGAATCTGAGGGGTACTACGTGGTCTTCTCTCCCTACCACCAGGCCCAGGAGAAGGGCGAGGAAGTGCGCACCAAGGGCGGTGTCTCCCGGCGCCTCGCCTGGTGGATTCTTCCCGTGGCCGCTCCGGTACCGTCGGGGGAGTGAATGGCTACAGCAGCTCTTCTCCTTCCTCGTGTTCCCTCATGCGCAACATGGCAATGAAGGGACACGCCTCTCTCTGTGTGCATGATCGCTGTATGCATGAGAGACTTCCAGAATTCAGATCTCCACAGGCTCAACGCGACAAGGCCCATTGCAGAATACGGTACTTCTCCGCCTCCCATTCGTCGCGGAGCATGCCGATCCACAAGAGGTCCCTTCGCTCGCCCGTCTCGCAAAGGACATGTTCCCGCCATCGTCCTTCCTGGGAAAAACCGGCTTTCAGATAAAGGTCCAACGCCTGGGCGTTCGTCGCAAGCACGGATGTATAAAGGCGTCTCAGATCCGTTTCTTCGAATCCCCAACGGAGAATCTCCGCCAAGAGAACCTTACCCAAGCCTTTTCCCAGAAATTCCTTTTCTCCGATGTACATCCCCCAATCGGAGTTTCCCGCACGCATGTCGAGATGATGCAACGAAACGACACCGAACGGTTTGTCATCCACATGGGCGACACGACAACGGGTCTCACCCGCGCCGCTCCGCTGTCCGGCAAGCCACGCCCCGTGCTCTTCCCGGGAAATCAAATGCTGCCGCAGCATTTGAGAACGAACGAAATCACTGTTCCGCCACTCCAGAATCCTCCATTGGATCTCGTCGGGGATCGCGGCGACGTCGAGAAAGGTTACGGCGGACTTCTTCGAGGAAGGCATCAGCACCGACTCTCCCTTTGTCGATCTCTCGTTTCTACAAAAATCGGCGTTCCTTCTCTTCACTCTCTCAGCAATAATTTTTCGCTGTCTGAATCACGATAGGTTTTTCTCCCAGGATATGCGACAAAGGAGAATCGCCTGGCCCCAACAAAAGAACACGCACTCAGATCATCTCCCAGGTGATCCACGCATCCGCCTCGATACGCCGCCGGGCGACCCGGCCCAGCACCAACGGCAAATGTTTCGGGCGAATGCCGAAACCAGGGCGTTTCGCGCACACCATGTCTTCGGTGATGACCGTCCCCTCGGGAATTTCGACTGCCGCGTGAAGGCTTCTGCGCGCTTTCTGGTAAAATTCCAGCTCCTCCGGAGCAGGCCCGAGCTTTCGCCCGTCGCCCAGTGCGGCTTCCACTTCGCGAATCTGACGGACAAGCTCCGCGAGTTCATCGGGTTCGATGGCGAAAGGGTGGTCGGGTCCCTTCATGGTCCGGTCCATAGTGAAATGTTTCTCGATCACCGACGCACCAAGAGCCACGGCGGCGACGCTCACATGAATTCCCCGGGTGTGGTCGGAAAGACCCGTGGGCACGCCGAAGGCACGGCCCAACGTTTCCATGCTCCGCAGGTTCATGATGTGCGCCGGTGCAGGATACACCGAAGCGCACTGAAGAAAGGCCACGTGCTCATTTCCCGCGTCCCTGGACGTCACATAGGCATCCTCTATTTCCTCCATCGAGGCAAGGCCGGTGGAGATGAGGAGCGGCTTTCCCTTGGAGGCGCAATAATGAATCAGGGGAAGATCCACAATCTCAAAAGAGGCGATCTTGAACAACGCACTGACGGCGTCCAGCTCGTCCACGGCGGCGGCGTCGAACGGCGTGGCGAAGAAGAGGATGTTGCGCTCCTCGCAGTAGGCCGCCAGCTCGGGGAGCCAGTCCCGGGGAGTTTCGATCTCCTTGATAAGGGAAAAAAGGTCCTTGTCGTAACCGGAATGACGCGGCGTGTTGCGCGAATAGAGCGTCTCGGCGCTGTAGATCTGAAACTTCACCGCATCGGCCTTTGCTGCGACGGCAGCATCAATCATCTCCTTCGCCAAAGAAAGAGAGCGATTATGATTCGCTCCTATTTCAGCGATGACAAAGGCCGGTGCTCCTCCGCCGATTTTTCTTTCATTCCGTACCTCGAGCACCTTCATCTTATGTCAACCTCTTGAAACCCGTCGCGGATGGCAACCCTTTGAGCATTTTCTCCAGGCTCTGGTTCCGCAATCCCTCCGCAATGACGCCGAAGGCGACATCGGCGCTTTTCAGATACCGCGCAACGTGCTCGTCCCGGTGAGCGTACATGGCATAATACAGGTTCGATGCAAGAAAACCCTGTTCGAGCATGATCTGGACAAAAAGAGCCTTCGTGTACTGAGGGCAAGGGGTCTCAAAATCGAGGTGGCTCATGGGCAACATGCCGTTCACATCGCTCTTGATGCCGTGCTTCGTGAGCAAGTGTCTCCATCCGTCCTGAACGTTCCGCCCGAGCTGCATCAACCGAGAACCCACGTTCTCCCGGCGGTGCTTCCGGAGCGTCGCCAAGGCAGCGACGGGGCCGATTCGCTCAGTCCAGCACGTGCTGGAAATGAACGTCTTCTGCGCCGACTGCATCACCGATTCTTTGCCGAGAACTGCCCCGATCGGATATCCGTTGCCGAGCGCCTTCGAAAAGACCGCCATGTCCGGCTCAAACCCGAAAAGCAGATGGGCTCCGCCGGTGTTCATTCGCAACCCCGAGGAGACCTCGTCGACAATGAGAACAGCACCGCACGCATCGGCAGCCGCACGAACTCCCCGAACAAAGTCTTCCGTGGGAGGCGCGTTCCTGATCGGCTCCAGAACGATGACCGCGAGATCCTTACCGTGCTCCCTGACGATTTTTTCCAGCTCATCGAGCCTGTTAAAACGGAAAGGAATCGCGGTACCCCGAAGGGCCTTCGGCACGCCGCAGGGGTCGAGCCCGGCGATCAGGTGCTCACCCAAGGCATTTTCCGTGCCGACATTCGCCGCAAGATACCAGTCGTGCCAGCCGTGGTATCCGCAAAAGGCAACCGTATCCTTTCCCGTGTGCGCACGAGCGATGCGCACAGCCACAGTCATGGCCTCGCCGCCCGAACGGGTAAAACGCGCCATGCCCGCCCAGGAATGGAGTTCACACAGCAATTCCGCGAGTTCCACTTCTTCGAGGCAGTTCAGCGACGAACTGGACCCATTCCGGATTGCCCCGACGACCGCATCGTCCACGTCATCATCCGCGTATCCCAGGACGTTCGCACCGATCCCGGAGATGCTCATGTCGATGTATTCGTTCCCGTCTAAGTCCCAGACGGTACAGCCCTTCGCTTTATCGTAATATCCTGGCCAGACACCGAGGGAAAACATGTCGGGGCGTTTTGAAAGAAGCTGTGTCATCCCCGGAATGACTCGCTTTGCCCTCTCTTGTGCGGAAAGAGAACGATTCATCGGCTATTGCCTCCTTCGAGCCTCAAGAAATGTCTTGTCTTCTGCGGCGGATTTCAAGAGACCCTCGTTTCTGATAAATTTATTGTTGATTTCAAGTACTTCCTGATGTTCCGCGAAAAATTCAAGCACGTCCTGTGTCGTGAAAGAAGGGTTCGATGGATAAAGAGCCTGGTAAATCTTCGCGACAAAGATAAGATCCTCCGGCTCATCCACCGTCCAGCGGAGATGCTGAAGATTGTCCCCTTCCCTTTCAAGGTTTCCCAATTTGTACGTCTCAGGCCTCTTATACATGAAGGGGGTCACATGTTCTCTCTCGGAAGGAAGCTCCGCGTTCCGCCACGCCTCTTCCAACAGGGGAAAGCGGAAGACTTCGACGTCCAGACCATCCGGAAACGTGGGAACCAGCGTGTTGCTCGTATAGTCGTTCTTTTCCCGGAGATGCTTGTAAACCACCGCATCGATGACGGAAGGATCGGCCAGAGGGCAATCCCCGGTAAGACGGACAACATGCCGCGGCTCAAAACGCACCGCCGCATGATAGAAGCGATCAAGAACATCCTGCAGGGAACCGCGATAACATTCCACGCCCTCTCTCTCGCAGAGAGAGGCCAATTCCGCGTCGGAAGGGTCGTCGCTCGTCGCCAGAAGCAGCCTGTCGATTGCCCCGGCTCTGCGAACTCTTTCAATTTGCCTCAGAATCATCGGCTTCTCCAGCAGGGGCGCGAGAACCTTGCGAGGAAACCGAGACGAACTCACTCGGGCCTGAAGAATTGCAAGCAGCATACAATCATCCTCTTTCACCGTTCTTAAAAACATCAGAGCAATAGAACATACATTAAGTCATTGCACATGATTTTTTATTTATAAAAACCTAAACATAACCTCTGGATAAAATACTCGCGATTGGCACGAATATATTAAAAATCATCTGCATTTCTCGACTAAGATCTCATCTACATATTCTCCCTTGTAAAATCTATGACGATGCAGGCGCCCAACCTCTCGAAATCCAGCTTTTAAGAAGGCTTTAAATGATCCAAAATTAATGGCATAAATGCCAGCGACGATCTTATTTAAATTAAGATCTTCAAACGCATACTGACACGCCAAGAGAATAGCTTCCGTTCCATATCCTTTCCCTCGTGCGCTCGCTTCTCCAATCAGCAATCCAACGTCTGCAAAGCGATGAATTTGATCGATATTTCCAATTTTAATATTACCGACGTGCTCTCCTGTTTTTATAACAAAAATACCAAAAAATACGTCTCGTTGACTTAAATTTACAATTCGAACATACTCTTTTAGGTCTTCTATTGAATAAGAGCGCCACCTTGATTCAAGATGTTGCACTACATCATCATCATGCATCCAGTTAAGATATTTTTCATCTACGTCACTGGGAGAAAGAATACGCAGAAAAATACTCTCGCCTTTAAGCATTAACTCACCCCGTAATCAATAAAATAAATATCTCAACAAATAAGAGCTAAAAAAAATCTTTTTTGGCTATATTTATGACTTCTTCGCTTCGACAATACCAGGTGTCTCGATTTTCATACTTCAGCACGGCACTCGCGGTTATTTTTTGCAATTTATCTAAATTTTTTAATTTTTCAATAAAAAAATCATCAAACACTCCTGCATCTTCCGGAAAATAAAAGAGGTCCTCGTTGTCGTTGTAATATTCTTTTAAATACTCAGATTTATCAGTAACAACACACGCTCCACAAGCCATTCCGTAAAAAACTCTCTCATGTGCTCCCCTTGGAAACACAGAAACTGAATTCAGAAGAATTTTCGCTCGCTGCATGAGCATCAAAACTTGATATCCGAGCAATGGTCCGTAATACATATGATGGCTACCCAAAGAGTTTCGCACACTTAACGGAATTTCTCCAACAATCGCTACCGGTACACTTTTCAAAGCCTTCAAGAGGTCTATTCTTTTCTTGCTTTCGCACCACCTCGAAAGGAAGGCCAAAGCTTCGCAACAATTAAACTTCGCCTCAGAGTCTAGCACATCCAAGTCAAAGGAATATTCGTCACACGCCTCTCTGAATGCAGCAAAAGGCTCCTGAGATTTTTCAAGAATGCGCTCCGCAGTTCCACGAAGCAAGGATACCCCAAGGTCCTTCGCACGCAAGAAGGACGCTTTGCCATCCAACATTTCTCTAGTTGGCTGAAAAGGGATACTCCCGACAAAAAGAATATCTATATCTCTATCAAAGATACCAGGCAAGCCCGACAAGGGCATCATTCCCGCGTGAGGCAAAAAAAAGGCATCATGCTTCACATCAAGAAAGGAAAGAATCTCCAGATGAGTGCGATCAACAACTGTAATCTTATCCGAAACTCCTATGTTTTTAAAATATTTGATTTGAGAATAAGGAGCATCCGTCAAAATTCTTATTCTTTTTACCGGAAAAGGAGCTTGAATATGTATTTTTAAATTAGAATCAACAAAAATAATATTCGAAAACTCTGCAGATCCATACCTATTCTTCATTTTTTCTAAAATCAAATCTGGCGGTGATGCAAGCTCTTCCTTCGCCATTCTCAGCGATGAAAGACAACCCCTGCAGCAGAGTGCTTTATGCATTTCAAAAAACATGGAATCCATGAGCGACCCTTGAGTATAGTTCATCATGACAACAAAAACGGAAGAACACGACTCCACCAGGCGCACCTCCCTTTTTCACAGGACACACTTCCAGCGCCGAGGCTCCACGATAGCTGTGTCGACTACGGCAAATCCGGAAAACAACTCCGACGGAAGCGCTTGCGCACTCGCAAGAATTTCCTGGAACTGCATCAGCGTATTGACGCCCACAACAACTGTATCAAGCTCGTCAACACCGAGAGCAAATCCAAGTGCCGCTTCCAGCGGAGTCAGCCCATGCTCTTGCTGCAACTCACGGAGATGTCGCAACATTTCCCGAACACTCTCAAACTGGGGAGGCAATGTCTCCGGAGACATAAGGAGCAGGCCTTGAAGAAAACAGGAACGCCCATGTATCTCCACACGGGCGTTCTTCAGTTTTTTCAACATGCCGCTTTGGAGCAACCGCTGATCAAAAATATTGAGTGGGATCTGGACAAGTTCCAGAGGAAACAACTCGAATGCTTTCTGTATTTCTATTTCATCGTAAACAGAAACGCCGATTTTTTCTACGAATCCCTGATCGCGAAACGATTCGAGCAAATGCCACAGGCGCGCACCATCAGGTCCAAGTATATCCTGCGCATTATGCACCAGAATCCCGTAGATCTTTTCAAGAGCAAGGTTCTGCAATGAAGAACGAAATGTTCTTTCAAGGAGTCGTTTTTTCTCTTCATTGGAGAGATTTTCGGGCAGATGTGGTGTCTTGGTGACCGTGCGAAAGAAGGAGGCGTTTTCCGAGAGACACGTGCCAAGAATCCTCTCACTTTCCCCATAAGCCGGAGCGGTATCAAGCACTTGCACACCCACAGACTCGGCGAAACGGAGAATCGCCGTTACCTCCTCCGGTGGCGTACGTCCCACCGTGTTGGAAATGCCATACTCCAACCCGAACTGGACAGTACCAAGCCCGATGCGCTCCGTCAGAACATTGCTCATCGCTTCAAACGACACCTTCCTCTCCCGGCCATTCTCTTCGCACAACAGCGGATCACCCCACCCGGGTCACGCTTGCGCAATGAGAGAACGAATCTCTTCCACGTCGAGAAAATGAGGATTGGTCTCAGAACTGTATTCAAAACCCTGAGAGACTGGTTTGCCCTTTTCTCCCAGGGCGTTTCTTTCGTAGTTTACAGGTGACAAGAAAGAGATCGACGGTGTGATGACATAATGGTCCTCGAATTCGAGGGTAAGGTGGCTGTCGTCGGCGGGACACATGATCTCATGGAGCTTCTCTCCAGGGCGAATTCCGATGACCCGCACGGGCATTCCCGGTGCGACTGCTTCCGCAAGATCCAGAATCCGTGCAGAAGGAATCCGTGGAACAAAAATTTCTCCCACCTGCATTCTGGCAAAAGATTTGAGAACGAATGCCACACCCTGGGTGAGGGTGATCCAGAAACGGGTCATCCTCGGATCAGTTATAGGAAGGTCCGAGGCTCCCTCTTTCACGAGTTTCCGAAAAAGAGGGACAACCGACCCCCGAGATCCCATGACATTTCCATAACGAACAACCGCAAAGCGCGTCCTGTGCCCACCCGCAAGGTTATTTCCGGCAACAAAGAGCTTATCCGCACAGAGTTTCGTCGCTCCGTAGAGATTGATCGGATTCGCCGCCTTGTCCGTGGAAAGAGCAATGACTTTTTCAACCTCATTGGCGATGGCGGCATGGATGACGTTCGCCGCTCCGAGAATGTTCGTCTTGATGCATTCCAGCGGATTGTACTCCGCAGCAGGCACCTGTTTCAACGCCGCTGCGTGAATGACATACTCGACACCGTTCAAGGCCATTTCCAATCGTTCCCGGTCGCGCACGTCACCCAGAAAAAAGCGCAACAGACCGGACTGAAACTCCTGCTGCATCTCGTACTGTTTCAGCTCATCCCTCGAATAGACGATGATTTTCCGGGGATTGCAACGTTCAAGGAGCGCACGGACACAGGCTCTTCCGAAAGACCCCGTTCCTCCGGTGATGAGGATGGATTTTCCTTCGAACATGGGCATCATCGCCTTTCGAGAAAAGATGCCGTTCGGACAATGCCATTCCGGATTTGTGCAACACCGGAATACGCACGTGTGCCCGAACGGCATCAGGCTTCGGAGATATAGAGACGAAGGCGCTTGTAATTGCGCATGGTTCCCCTTGGGATGTCGTAGTAGTTGTAGTAACTCCCATCCGAATAGAACACATAGAACGTAGAAAAAGGCGCAATCCGTACGGAGATCACGGGGCAAGACTCGTTCGTCTGTGGTGCCCCCGTAACAGGAAAATGCTTGTCCAGGACCTTGGCAATCTCCAGTGGATAGCGAAGAGAAATGGGATAGGAATCCAATGGGGTCCGCAAAGCGAAACGGCCCCGTTCCGCATTCCAGAGTCCCGCTTCGACGGGATGCACGTTCCACACGTCCTCTCCGTCGAGCATGGCACCCCACATGGACGCACCGCTTCGGATGTACGGAACAAGTGCGTCAGCCGATACATCCTTCGCCGAATCCCACACCTCTCGTCCCATTCTTCCCGGCATCAGGGAAATCTGCTCCTGCCGCCGAACATCCTGGAAAATAGCTTCTCCCGTCTGAAGACGAAAAGAACAGGAGAATCCCTTCATGTTTTCATAACACGTCTGAAGAGGACCGCCCACATTCCTGCCAAAGGTATGGAGACACTGGGTCGTGCGGGAACATGCCCAAAATGCCTTGCCCGAAACGAGCACATGAGGAAGCGCATACTCTTCCTCCCATTTTTCCATGCTGCCGCCTGCAGGTTCTTTTTCCGTCCCTACAAACACCCGCGGCAGAACTCCGGACAGGATTTGTTCAGCATCGACGTCAATTTTCATGGTGAACAGGGGATCAACTCCTTCGACTCCACTACAAAACATGCATGTCCGCTACGTCTCGGATCATGTCTAGACAACTCCATTTTTCATTCGGTCGTCACATCATGCCTCCACATCAAAAAGGGCACCGAGAAGTTCGTTGACCCGCTCCACCATACGGACCACTTCGTCCGGTGGAATCTTCCGGATGACCTTACCGTCGGAGGCATTCACCACCTGTACCTGGATCAGATCCGCCTCTGTCTTGACTTCGAAACGCAATTGCCTGTTGAATGCCTGCGCAACTTTTTCCGCTTGCGCTAGCGTTTCCCGAAGCGCACGCTCGTCGATTTTACGTTCCGGAGAACCTGTCTTGTCCGGAGATTGTACAACGTTCCCCCCTCTTCCTCTTTCCGCTTCGGCGACGTTGCCGCGAAAAGTGTTGGCTACCGCCTCGTCACGCGCCGTTCCAAGCCTGGCAAGGTCTGCTTGCTGCACCATATCGTTCCCTCCCCTTACGCTCCGACTCTATGAAAAAAGGGGAGGGGGAAGCCCCCTCCCCCGTCGAAACAGAACGACAGGCTTACCGGAGCAGTGACAGAACCGCCTGCGGCAGCTGATTGGCCTGGGCAAGCATGGAATTGCCCGCCTGCATCAGGATGTTGAGCCGCGTGAAGTTCATCATTTCCTGGGCCATGTCGAGATCCCGGATGCGGCTCTCCGCTGCGCTCAGGTTCTGGCTCGCCACGGTGAGGTTGTTGATGGTGTGCTCCAAGCGGTTCTGGTAGGCACCGAGCTTGGCCCGCTGGTTGGAGACGCGGTCGATGGCGCCGTCGATGACGGTGATGGACCGGGCGGCGGACTCGCGGTCGGTGACGAGCACATTGTGCACACCCAACGCACGAGCACCCATGTCACCGATGTCGATGCCCATGTCCTCCTTCTCGTTGGCGCCGATCTGGAAGACCGTGGTGTTGTCCGCCAAGTGAAGCGTGGTCTCGTAGACGTCAGAATCCCGGGTGAGGATGTAGTTCTTCGACGCATCCGAATAGGTCACCTTGATGTTCGCCATGGGGTCGAACTCCACATCAACGTTCTTGTGGACGACACCGTAGAGCATGTTCCCCGTGACCTTCACGTTGGAAACAACCGTGTTGCCGCTATGGGCATCCTGGACGGTGGCGCGGAAATCCGTCTCCGTGGCCTTCTGGATGACGTTGAGGCTCAGGGCCTTCACCACGTCCTCGTCGCCGGCGAAGTTGAGGCGCCCCGCCGCACCGGGGACGATGGAGCGAATGACGAAGGTGCCCTCCACCGACATGACCGTTCCATCGACTTCCTCGCCGCCGCCGACGAAGGTGACAAAGTTGTCCGCATCGCCGGGCGTGTCGAGGTATTTCACCTGGTTGAGGCCGAAGGCGATGGCGTTGTTCAGCTTGAGGGCCACGTCGTTGAGTGTGTCTGTGGAGTTGAGCGTCACCGTCGTCTGGCTTCCGTCTCCCTGGGTAAGGGTCAGCCTCTGGGGATCCTCCAGGAGGAAACGCCCGTTGGCATCCCAGAACTTGTCCAGGTCACGCAGTTTCACATCGCCCTCGGCAACCTGACCGACATAGGCCGCCTCGAAGGCGACGAGAGCCGGAGCCGAACCGAAACCAGTACCGATGTTGAAGGCAGTGGTGAAGCCGATGACGATATCGGATTCGAAGAGTTTCCCGTTCGCCGTGTTGAGATAGAAGGAGCGGAAATGGACATCCTTGTTGGCCATGGCCGTGGCCTGCACGTTGTAGAAGCGATCGAGCTGGGCACCGCTCCAGTAGCCTTCCCATCCGGTATTGAGCGTCGCCGTCACGATGAGCGCCACGTCGGCATTCCCTGTTGAGCCGGCGATGTGTACGACCATTCTGCCGCCCACCTTGAAATTCTGCACGGCAGTCATCTCGATGGCAGATCCGAAGGTAAAGCCGAGGGCCGTGTAGGCGGTCATGGTGGAGGCGGCGTTGAGGACGAAGTTCTCATCCACTTTCGTGCTCACCGCACCGGAGATGGAAATGAAGTTCGCCACCACGCGAAGCTTGACCGTTTCGGAGGCGGTGTCCACGGTGATGACCTCGAAACTCAGGCTCACGGCGCCTGCCGTAAGATCCGTCGCGGCCGTTCCGAAGACGGAGGTCAGCGTTCCGACATTGTACTGCTGAAATCCGATTGTTCCGCTGACCGGCGTCATATTCCGCAGAACCTTGTAATTCCCGGCGGGGAGATTGTCCACCGCGACCTTGCGGGCTCCGAGCTGTTCGTTGAGCCCCACGTTCATAATGACGTTCTCGTGCTTGATCTTGAAGACGTCGCTCTTCTGTACCTCCGCCTCGCCGGGGTTGGCGGTGATGCGGATGATGTAGTTCCCCTCGGCGGCGTTCTTCTGGCCGAACTGGTCGATCTCCCGCAGGGCTCCGCGGACAAAGGCCTTTGTCTCGAGCTTGTCCGAGGACCAGAGCACGGAGGCGCTCCCGTCGAGGAGCTTCTTCTTGTTGAACTGGGTGGTGGTGGAGATGCGATCGATCTCTTCCTTGAGCTGGTCGATTTCGAGCTGGATGTAGCTGCGATCCTGGCTGGTCAGCGTATCGTTCGCCGCCTGGACGGAAAGCTCCCGCATGCGCTGCAGAATGGAGTGCGTTTCGTTGAGAGCGCCCTCAGCGGTCTGAATCATCGAAATGCCATCCTGGGAGTTGCGGACAGCCTGATCCAGACCACGAACCTGTGCGCGCATCTTTTCGGAGATCGCAAGCCCTGCGGCATCATCGGAAGCGCCGTTGATACGCAATCCGGTGGAAAGCTTGTTAATCGATTTCTGGAGCGCCGAATTTGTGGAATTAAGGGAATTGTACGCGAACAACGCAGGAATATTATGGTAAACTCTCATTTTCGTTCAACCTCCTTGTCATGTTCCGGACATCCATGCCCAGTGAACACTTATGCCACACACACGCTTCTTTTGTCGCTCTCCCGCTGTTCTTTTTCGGCACCCCCTCCTTCCCAAAAAGATATACGCCTCTGTCTGTCTTTTCGGCGAATCAGACGGAAAACTTTACACCCCGTTTTGTCAGTTCTCCCATGAGCCAGGGCGAGACTTCCATGCTGAAAAACGACAGCAGCTCCGTACGCTGGGACAGCAAGTCCAGAATCTCCGCAACCGTCTCGGCAATCTCCCGGTCTTCCGCACCGTGGCACCGTTCGAGATGAAGACAAAGCCATTCCACACTCGCCTTCCCGCGTCCGTCCTCCCGTTCGTGAGAACGCACAACCAATCGCCACACGGCACGAAACGTTTCGGGAAGACGCCCTTCGAGAAGGTCTATCTCCGCTTTCAGGAGGAGCTTCTCAAGTTCCCTCGTTTTCTCATCAAAAATCTGTGACTCGAAAACATTAGAAAGAAATGTTGCCCATTTTTCGCGTATCTCCTTCAAAAAAGCCTCGTTTTCCGGGGTCTCCTCCTCGTAGCGCAGAATATTCCTCGCCGCTTCATACGCCCTGTCAAAGGGGGGAGTGAACGTCAAATCATGCGAGGAGAGCACTTTCGCATAGTCCTTCAAAAACGTGACGATCTCCTCAACGGGCATCTCCACTCCTTCGATTTCGAGTCGCTCCCGGGCCGCATCGGCAAGTACACAGGCGTATTTCGCCATGCCCTGCTCACGACAGAACAGCGCAAGTTGTCGTAAAATCAGGGGAGGCCAACCGTGGAGAACCGGGTCAGAGCGGGCCAGAAGGTTGTTGAGCGCCACCACGGTAATGGCCGTTTCCCGATCGTCGAGGTCATCTTCGGCGAATCTGTGCAGGACTTTTTCCGTCAGCTCCAGCGCCTCCGTGTTCTCCAGCCCCCGAGTGGTGTAAACCGGATCGTCATTCCCCACATCGAGCCCACGAAGAAGCCATTCCATGGAGGGATAGGCGTAACGAAACCATTTTCGGAGAAACGCCAGAATACTCCGGTGTCCCTGGAGAATGTCCTCCACCGCATTGTGCCACTTTTCCACACTCGCCACGGAATCAAGCCTGCGGGTTTCCCCGAAGACGACACCGCTCAAATGGGTATAGCTCTGACCGATGAACGCAAGGGATCGATTTCTGTCATGGAGGCGGTCGAGCAACACCGAAACCTCCGCGGCTCGGGCACGCCGTGCTTCAGGGGAGAGCGCAGCGGCAACGGCACGGTCCCGCCACGATTCGATCTCGGAAAGCGTCGCCTCGGAATGCACTACGTCGGAAAGGACAGAATCGATCATCATCTGCAGGCGCTTCGCCTGCTGGCGTTTGTCCTTTTCTGCGATCAGCCGCCGTGCCAGCGCCGCCGGAAGCGCATCGGGTGAAAAGGGTGCCGTAGAAGCGGCGAATCTCTGGAGAAACTCCCGGAAGGACACGACGATGCTTCCCTGAATGAGCGCTCCGCCCTCGGTACAGTCATACAGAGGGACTTTCATGCCCGGAATCATGCTCTCGAACATCTTCAAAAACTTGAACCACGAGATCTGAGTCCGAACCATACCTCCGTGGATCCCCGGAACCATGAGTCCCGCCTCTTCACTCCGGGCACGCTCCACGGCGAGATCGGCCTCCGAGACCGTATCCGCCGCGTGGGACGCGCCATCGTCGCCGTAGGCGAGATCCTGACCGATAAGGGCAACCGCCGAGGCCTTGAAGATCTCCGCCAGAGACACCGCCATGTGGGAGACGGACGCCCCCGAGGGAATGAGATCGCCTCCGAACAGGTTATTCACAACCCATTGATCGAGTGCAAGCTCCGCCTTGCCCACCACCGCCACGGGTCCTGGCCAACAGCCGATGACCTGCTGGGGACACACGGACTGCGCGACGAGCAGAATATCCCGACACTCGTCCCTGTGGTTTTCAACAAGTGGACTGAAATTTCGGGCGTACATCTCCTGGGGGCGTTCCATGCTGGTGACGATATGGGGGCGGATGCCGATCTTGAGGAGTTTTTTCACCGCGCTGTCCGCAGCGACGATGACGCAGGAATCGGCGTATTCCTTGAGCAAATGCACGTTTTTCTCGAGGGATGGACCGGATGCGACGGAGACGAAGGGATGCCCCTCGTAGGGACCGATAAAATCAACGAGCCGCGGGCTATTTATTACCCATGGGGACATCAGGCACATGTTGCGGATACCAAGCAACGTGTCTTCGGCAGTATTTCCCAAAAATTCCACATAAAGGCGAACAGTTTCCCAAAATTCCTTAATGGCTGTATCAAACTTTTTGCGAAAAGCCTCGTTTTCACCAGCATGCACTGCCGTACAGGCCTCGTTCACCATGAAAACTCCCAAGGGGCGGATATTGACGTCCAACGCTTCCGTGGAAAGAGTGCGGTCCTCTCCCGTGAAAAAACTGATGCGGCATGCGCTGGGCAACGCCGCATAGACCGATGTGGTGGACAAGGTGTGCACGAGGAGTTCTTCGCTGGGCTCCACCACCACAACGGCAAGGGCGTTTCTGTCAAGCTTGCGCAGCAGACGGAACAGATAGGGAGGAAAGCCGACTCCGTGGGCAACCACCACATTTTTCCTGCCGAGTTCCTCGGGGAAAAGCGATTCGGCCTTCTGGAAGAACGGAACATCCCCATCCCCAAAGCCACGAATCCAGAACCCCTGTGCCGTCTCCTTTACGGAGGGAACCTTATGTTCTTCCTCCATCAATGCTTTGCGACGCTGCAGCCGCACCGCCAACTGGGGCTGAAACCGTCTGAGATATTTCAGATTGTGTTCCCAAACCTGCATTTCTCCTGGCAAGCACATCTCATCCCTTCTCGAGGACTAAGGGGCAACTTCGTCGTCTTTTCGGGGAAACAACTTTTCGAGGGCAACCTTGGGGCTCTGGGCGGCAGCCTTGAGATTCTCTTCCCGGATCTGGTCCCACAATTCCCTGCGCCACACTCCGACGGAACGAGGAGCATTGATGCCGAGCCGCACCGAATCTCCCCGCGTTTCTATGACGGTAATCTCGATCTCTTCGCCGATGACGAGCCCTTCTCCGACCTTGCGCGTGAGGACGAGCACCTAGGCCTCCTCCTCTCCGGCAGGAGCGGCGCAGGAGTCTTTCGGAGCACCACCTGTGGGAGGAATGGTTTCAGAAGATGGCGCCCCGGCCTCTTCAGCGGCGGCACAGCTCGCCTGAGCTTCGAAAGAGGCCCGAACGGCGTCGGAGAGAACGAAGGCTCGCATGGAATATTCATCGTTGGCGCAGATGACCTGTTTCGCAAGACGTTTTCTGACGTTCACCACAATGGGCGCCCGCAGGTTGGCGGTCATATTCCACGGCGCATCGGGGGGAATGGAGACAACCGCCATGGTGCTCAGATCACCGTCGTCGTCAACGGACAGATCCTCCAGATCCCCCGCGACAATCTTCGCATTGTATTCGGGCAGAACCGCCTGGGGTGGCATGACCGGCAAGGCGATGGCTTCATCCGAAAGGCTCTGAAGCCATTTGATGGGGTTCGCGTCCTCGCCGGCAAGAATCCACTCGCGGTGATCGTAGAAACCGGGTATGCCCTTGGGAAAATGAAGGACATCCTCGTCGTTTACGGAGAGAACACCGAATCGTGTCGTTGTAACCGTCTTCACGTTATTTCACCTCGTCGTCGACTCGCAGAAGAAAAATTCGTTCCCGATGAGACCGTCGTCCGGAAACGGTCATGAGTAAGATCAACTCAGGAAATCCACGAGTGAGGGTTGGATGATGCGGGCGATCACGGCGAGACTCGCGGAATAGATCGACTGGGCCATCTGGAACTTGGTGATGGCATCGGCGAGATCCGTGTCGGCCACCTTGCTCTGCAGGTCCGTGAGCGAGATGTTGTTCATCTTCAG
>Ga0228536_1001488_pt1 | contig 21240 bp, 17 predicted proteins | sample SJ1Smetagenome_FD_168611 | JGI IMG/M metagenome (GOLD analysis project Ga0228536, IMG submission 168611) | Enriched culture of PCE-dechlorinating microbial communities from Ithaca, New York, USA - SJ1.S | ecosystem: Engineered > Modeled > Simulated communities (microbial... > Unclassified...
GGGACGCTCGGCGTGGAAGCGATGACGCTCTACCACCACTTCCCCAACAAAGACGCGATCCTCGACGGCGTGGTGGCGCGGGTCTTCGCGGAGATGCGGATGCCTGAACCGCTGCCTGAGGGGTGGATGGCTCTGACCGAGGAGATGTTCGTAGCGTTCCGGCGGGCGCTCGTGGAGCACCCGAACACCATCACACTGTTCGCGCGTCGGCCGCTCAACACCGCCGATGCCGCCGACTTCGTAGAGGCGCCGCTGTCGGTGCTCGCGATGAGCGGTCTCTCGCCGGAGCGCGTCGGGCAACTCTACCAGTCGCTGGTGGCGTACTCGCTCGGGCACGTCATCGCGCACGCTCCTGAAAATCTGGTCACTCCCTTGATCGAGAAGAGCGCTGCAAGCAGGTATCCCACCGGATGCCGCCGCCACGCGAACACGGCGGTCGCGAACGCGATCGGCACCACGATGCCAGCGGTCAGCGCACGACAAGACACAGCAGCGCGATGCCCTTGAACGCGCGCGCCCGCATCACACGCGCAGCTTTCCCATGACGTCGCGGACCCAGGCGTCCACCGCTTCGTAGTCGCGGAAGTCACCTTCGGGGGCCTTCATCGCCTTCATGATCAGCCGCTCGGGCAGTGAGAACGCCTTGGGGTCGTTCATACCGGCGAACATGCCCACATCCACCGGCTCCACGCCCGACTCGGTGATGAGCGGATCGGTGTAGGCGCGGACCTCATGGGTCTTCCCGGGGTCGCTCGCTATCGTGAGACAGGCGGTGAACAGCGCCACGGGCCGCTCCTTGAGTTCAGCGGCGTGCCCGATCAGCCACTGCTTTGCCGATGCGTGCCACATGCCGGCGCGCACGCCGCTCCCCACGATGACCGCGTCGTAGCCGCCAGGCTCGGGGTGCTCCTGCGCTGGCTTCACGTCCGTTGTCGCGCCGGCCGCACTCAGCGTTGCGCCGATGCGCTCGGCGATGCCGGCCGTGCATCCCGACTTCGTACCGTAGACCACCAACACCGTGCTCATCTCATCACCCCCTCTCCGCCGAAGCTGCCGACCAGAACAGATCGAACAGCTGCTCGATACCCGAATCAGTGCTTACATCCACGGACCCTTCGCCGAGTCCGAGGACCCTGCGCATGATCACGTAGCTGGAGGTGAGACCAAAGAACGCCTCGGCCATCACGCGAGGATCGATGTCGGCTGCGGCGCTCATCTGGTCTCCCTCCCTCATGATGAATGCAAGCACTTGCTTGCATTCGGGAGGGCGATGGCACCGATGTCAAGAGGTGACCGACTCTGCGATGACGCGCGGGCGGGAGAGGGCGGGGCGGAGGAGCAAGACGGCGGGACGGGACGGCCGCGCAGGACGGACGAGCGGAGCGGCCGGGCAGGGCGGCCCGCGCACGAGACCCGCCTACGCCGTGATGACCTCGTACTCGGCATCGGTGTCCCACGCCATGGGCGGCGGTTCGGTCTCCATCCGGTGGAACAGATGGCGGAACCACAGGACGCCGATCACTCCGGTGAACGCATTGCCGATGAAAGCCGCCCACCATACGCCGTTCAGGCCGAGCAGAGCCGAACCCGCGTAGGCGAGCGGTACGTACAGCACGAACATGCGTATCGCCGAAAGCACCATCGAGCGCATGGCTCGATGCAGTGCGTTGAATGCGTTCAGTGTGGTCACGAGCATGCCCAGAAACGCGTAGCTCGGGAAGACGATCGCCATGAACGACATCACCACATCGATGACCTCAGGTGAGTCGTTGAAGATCATCGCCGCCTGCCTGCCGACCACCAGCGACAGCAGCCACACGACCGTGCCCCAGCCAGCGGTCATGACGAGCGCCGTCTTGATCGCCCGGCTCACGCGCGCCTTCTTGCCCGCCCCCCAGTTCTGTCCCACGAACGGCACAAGCGCCGCTCCAATGGCATTGATCACCATCACGGCGAACGACTCGAGCCGGGTCGCCACGCCAAAGCCGGCAACGGCCGCTACACCGTAGCCCGCCACGATGGCCGTGATCAGCGCTGTGGAGATCGGCGCGATCAACTGGGTGATGGCCGCCGGCAGACCCACCTTGAGCACCCGCCGCCAGGCCGCCAGCACCTCGGTGAACGTCATCCGAACGCGCACCAGGATGCCGCGCCGGTTCAGCACGATCAGCGCGACCACCATGGCGCATGCCTGCGAGAAGACGGTCGCGATCGCAGCGCCTCGCATGCCCATCGCCGGCACCGGGCCCCACCCGAAGATGAGCAGCGGATCGAGGACCGCATTCACGCCGAGGACGGTGAGCATGATCTTGGCGGGGGTCTGGGTGTCGCCGGTCGCCCGCAGGCTGCTGTTGCCGTTCTGCGGTATCACGATGAAGGGCAGTCCGAAGAACCACACCGACATGTACTCAAGCACGTGTTCGAGCACCCGCCCCTCGGCACCGAGAGCAACAAAGAGCGTCCGGCCGCCCAGGAGCCCGGCGATCGCCATCGTGCTCGAGACCGCGAAGCCAAGCAGCAACGACGCGAGCGCGACACGACGCACGCCCTCGGTGTCGCGCCTGCCGATCGCCTGCGAGACCACCGCGGTCGTGCCCACGCCGATGCCGAGGCTGATCGAGTTCACGGCCATGACCACGGGAAGGGTGAAACCCATGGCGGCGAGCGGCTCGGTGCCAAGGCGCCCGAGGTAGAAGGTGTCGACGATATTGAAGCCGGCCATGGCGAACATCGCCACGACCATCGGCGCGCTCAGCTTCATGAGCGTGCGCGCCACTGGCCCCTCGGTCAGACGTGCCTCGTGCTGCATGCCGCATACCTCTCGATCTGCCACCCCAACGCACTGGCGATCGGGCGGAGTCACGGGCGGACACAGGTACCGCAATCTACGCTTCATGTCCCAGGCGTGCAACCCGGTGACGACCGGCCCCGATCAGATGGTACGGCAGACCGGCGAGTAGCGCTCCACGAAGAGTCCGCGCCACGGCTTCACCCTGGCTCCGATGTGCTCGAGCACCGGCGCGTGCGGGTCCATCGGCACCTCGAGCGTCACGTCGTCCCGGCGTGGGTGGTTGGGATCGTAGATCCAAAGGGTCGCACGCTCCTCGTCGAACCGCGCGGCATAGGCGAGCACCTGGTGGTTGCGCGCCATGTGCGTGAGGCCGATGCCGCTGACCAGCCCGAGTGGAGCGGGACGCCCCACACGGAGCGAATCGAAGACCGCGAGCAATTCCCGGCGCGTCGCAATACCCACGCCCAGGGCGCTCGAAGACGGCAGATAGGTGAACCGCACGAACTTCCAGAGGTTGCCGCCGAGGCCAACCGCCACGCTCTGCATCTGGCGTCTCCAGATCGACCGCGCGAGCGGGCTGTCATGCGCGGGAAGCGAGGCGCTCCTCGACTCATCGGAGAGTGGCGATCCCGCGAGAAACGCGTCGAGCGCGGCGAACACCATGCCCCCGCACCGGCCGCGCGATGTGATGACACCGAGGAGCAGATCGCGCCAACTGTTGGCGAAGCCGAAACCGTGCTTCGATGGTCGGAAGCCCGTGTCGAGATGCATCCTGGCCGCCCGTCGTGTGGGGTGCGTGTGGGTCCGATGATACCGTCTGGAGCCCCTACAGGCTGAACTCCCCGCGCGCCACCACGCGCGCTGAGCCGCCGACCTCCACCCTCGTGATCTCGTCGCCCTCCCCCTCGGCGCGCGCGTAGAGCGTGCTCGGACGGTTCACCTCGGCGCCCTGCGAGATGGTGATCTCGTCGCCCCATGCGATCAGCCCATGCCGCGCCAGGTGTACCGCCAGCGGACCCGCCGCCGAACCGGTGGCCGGATCCTCGATCACGCCGAGCTCCGGCCCGAACATCCGCGCCTTCACGCGCGTGCCCTCGGCTGCGAAGACGGCCACCCCGGTGGGCCCCACAAGCGAGCCGATCGCGGCGATGTCGGGTGCGAGTGCGGCCACCTCGGCTTCGGTCTCAAGCATCACGTAGATGTGCGGCGTTCCATTGTCGTAGCGCTCCACGGGCAGCAGCGAGCCCGCCACGCCCAGCGCGGCGAAGAGCCGCTCCGTGTCCGCGTACGGCTCGATCGTGGGGATCGGCTGCTCCATACGACCGGAGACGATCTCGGCGCCCTCACGCTCGAGCGCCACCGGCACCGTGCCGCGCGCGGTCTCAAGCGTGATGATGACCTTCTGCAGCGGCCCGGCGAGCACGAAGGCGGTGCCGAGGGTGGGGTGGCCCGCAAAGGGCAACTCGCGCACCGGCGTGAAGATGCGCATACGCACGTCACCGTCGGCTTCGGGAGGCAGCACGAACGTGGTCTCGGAAAAGTGCAGCTCGCGGGCAAGCACGAGCATCTCGTCGTCCGACAGGCCGGTGGCGTTGGTGAACACGCCGAGCTGGTTGCCGGTGAACGGGGTGTCGGTGAACACGTCGACAATGACGAAGCGGTAGGTGCGCGGCATAGCGGGTCCCTTCGGAGGGGATACACGAACAACGGTGGTGTGGCGGGCTGGTCTTGCATCTGATGATATCGAGTCATGCAAGATGAGTACGCTGAACCTGTGTGCGCCGCCCGAGCGAGGAGTTCGTGATGAGCTGGTACGAGGAACTCGCCAAGCCCGCCTGGGCTCCGCCAGCGCCTGTCTTCGGCATCGTGTGGAGCATCCTGTACCCGATCATCATCATCGCGTACGGGTACGTCGTCTATCGTGTCGTGCGCGGTGAGGTCCCGATGACGCTGCTGGCGCCGATACTCATCAACGCAGCGGCCAACGTCGCGTTCACCCCGATCCAGATCGGGCTGCGCAACCTCTGGCTCGCCGAGCTCGACATCATCGTGGTGCTCGTGACGATCGTCTGGTCGATGGTCGCGATCAGGCCGCACGCGCGGTGGGCAGCCCTTGCCCTCTCGCCGTACCTGGTCTGGGTGATGATCGCGACCGCGCTGCAATCGAGCATCACGTGGCTTGATCGCTAGACGTCGAGCGCCTCGGCCTTGAGCCGCCACGCCACGACGTGCTTGATCACCGCTGCTCCTCCAGCCACTGCGCCAGCTTCTCCAGGTACAGATCGAGACGTTCCAATGCGCCCGGATCGACGACAAGCCCGTTCTCGCCGACCATCCGCGCCGCGAACGACAACGTCATCTCAGCCACGCTGAACACGGGAGCGTCGAAGAAGTACCACATCTGGCGCCACGCCAGTTGCGCCCTGAGGCTCCCGGCGTAACCGGTGCTTGCGCCCATCAGGGCCATCGGGCGATGCCGTAGCGTCAGGTCGCCGAAGGGGCGCGAGAGCCAGTCCACCGCGTTCTTGAGCACGCCGGGCACGCCGTGGTTGTACTCGGGGGTCACGAGCATGACGCAGTCCGCTGAGGAGACGAGTTCCTTGGCTGCGACGACCGGTGCCGGGAGGTTCGACTCGAGTTCCTGGCTGAACGCCGGGAATCCCTCGATCGACACCTGCACGATATGGAGCCCGAAGCGTTCCCCTCGCACTATGGCGGTCTCGAGCAGCGCCTGGTTGTACGAACCGGATCGCAGGGACCCACACAGGGCAGCGATATCCATCGGAACCTCCTTGGTCCCCATCACAATAGCACCCGGCACTGTCAGACGGCCGTAACCCACAGAACCCATCGCGTAGTGATAACGTTGGAATCCGTCAATCCCCTGAACGAAGGTCCCTGATGAAGCCTGCCATAGTAGAAGCACACAGCGCCGGACTCCTGCACAAGCGCAACTGGCTACCCAACGCCGCCGCCGGCGTGGTCGTGGGAGTGGTGGCGATCCCGCTGGCTATGGCGTTCGCCATCGCCGCCGGAGCCAAGCCCGAGCAGGGTCTCTACACCGCGATCGTGGCGGGCCTCATCGTCACCCTGTTCGGCGGCAGCCGGGTGCAGATAGCGGGTCCCACGGGAGCGTTCGCGGTGCTGCTCGCGGGCGTGACCGCGCACTACGGCCTCGGCGGTCTGCAGGTTGTGACCCTGCTCGCGGGCGCCATCCTCGTGGTCTTCGGTCTTGCACGTCTCGGCGGCGTGATCAAATTCATCCCTGAGTCGGTCATCCTCGGCTTCACGGCCGGTATCGCCGTGGTGATCTGGATCGGGCAGTGGCCCAACTTCTTCGGACTCCCCGCCACTACGAGCGAGCACTTCGGCGGTAAGCTCGTCGAGATGCTCGGCGCGCTGCCTTCGCTCGACGTCGCGACGACGCTTCTGGGCATCATCAGCGTGATCGTGATCGCGCTCTGGCCGAAGGTACCGGTTCTGGGCAAGATCCCGGGTCCGCTGGTGGCCCTCGTGGGCGGCACCGTGTTCGTGGCCATCGCCCACCCCGAGGGCGTGGCGACCATCGGCTCGGCGTTCGGCGGTCTGCCGAGGGGCCTACCCACGCTCACGCTCCCCGACTTCATCTGGAGCGACCTGCCGGACCTCGTGCGCCCCGCGTTCGCGATCGCGCTCCTCGGCGCCATCGAATCGCTGCTTTCGGCAACGGTCGCCGACGGCATGACCGGCACGAAGCACGACTCCAACCAGGAGCTCCTCGGCCAGGGTGCCGCCAACATCGCAGCATCGTTCTTCGGCGGGTTTGCCGCCACAGGAGCCATCGCCCGCACCGCCACCAACATCCGCCACGGCGGAGACAGCCCGATTGCCGGCATCTTCCACGTGCTCACGGTGGTGCTCGTCCTGGTGGTGCTCGCACCGCTCGCAACATACGTACCGCTTGCCACGCTCGCGGCCATCCTGTTCGTGGTGGCATTCAACATGAGCGAGGCCGGTCGCATCGTGAGAATCGCACGACGTGCGCCGCGATCCGACGTCGCTGTTATGGTGATCACGCTCGCACTCACGGTCTTCGCCGACCTCGTGATCGCCGTGGAGGTGGGCGTGATCCTCGCGCTGCTCAACTTCTTCCGGCGCATGACGGCAGCCGTGGGCGTATCCGAGCTCGAAACCGATTCGGATTCAGACATCGAGCAGGTCCCCGCCTTCAAAGACGTGCTCGTCTTCACCATCGATGGTCCGTTCTTCTTCGGCGCTGTGGACCAGTTCGAGTCTGCCCTGCTGCACACCAATACCGAGCCGAGAGCGGTGGTTGTGAGCATGGAGAACGTGCCGTTCATCGATCTCACGGCGCTCGCGAGCCTCCAGGACACGATCGAGCAGCTCCGCAAACACGAGGTGACGGTGGCGCTGTGCTGCACCAAACCAAAGGTGGCCGAGCGCATAGAGAAGGCGGGAATCGCCGAGGGCTTGCCGCTTCCGGCAACGGCCTCGCTTGAGGAGGCACTGCGCGCGGTTGGACATCGGACCGGCGTCAGCGGATAGGCTACCGGCGTCGGCCGCCGCCGACACGTCGGGCGGGGTGCGGTAGAATGAGGTTTCGGCCGATTCGCTATCAGCCGCATCGACACTGGCCCCGACCGAAAGGAGCCCGCTGTGGCAAGCCTCAAGGGCACCCGTACCGAGCAGAACCTGCTGAAGTCGTTCGCCGGCGAAAGCCAGGCACGCACGCGCTACACGTACTTCTCGAGCGTCGCCAAGAAGGAGGGCTACGAGCAGATCGCAGCCATCTTCATGGAGACGGCCGAGAACGAGAAGGAGCACGCCAAGGTCTTCTTCAAGTACCTTGAGGGCGGCATGGTGGAGATCACCGCCATGTACCCCGCCGGCGTGATCGGTACCACCGCCGAGAACCTGCTCGCCGCTGCCGATGGTGAGCACGAAGAGTGGGGCGAACTCTACCCCGAGTTCGCGAAGATCGCGGACGAGGAAGGCTTCCCGAAGATCGCCACGTCGTTCCGAGAAATCGCCGAGGTCGAGGAGGCCCACGAGGCCCGCTACCGCAAGCTGCTCGCCAACGTGGAGAACGGCACCGTCTTCAAGCGCGACACGGTCGTTCGCTGGAAGTGCCGCAACTGCGGATACATCCACGAGGGTCCCGAGGCTCCTGACCTGTGCCCGGCGTGCGCGCACCCGCAGGCGTACTACGAGATCTTCGTCGAGACGTACTAGCATCGGAGAACGGTCACTGCGGTGACAGACCAGCCCCGCAAGCACGCGTTCGGCCTTCGGGAGCGGAACGCTTGGCTCACGGGGCTGGTCTGTACTGGGGCCCTATTCGCGCCACATTCCGGGCAGGTCGAGTGGCGTGGCCGCCCTCAACACGCCGGAGCTGCCGATGACTCCCTCGGCAAGCTCCAGGACCTGCCATCCCCACATCGGCTCGGCGGGGTGCGGCGGGCACGACGGCAAGCGGCGGCGCGTGATCATGCGACCCTCCTATTCGATTCCGGCATCCGGCACCGCGCACTCCGGGATGAACAACCTGAATGTGGAGCCGACGCCCGGCGTGCTCTCGACTTCTATGCGTCCGCCTAGCAGTGTGGCCAGGTTCATGCAGATCGACAGGCCAAGTCCGGTACCTACGCCAGCGCGTCGGCGTACCTCCACACTCTGCCAGAACTCATCGAACAGGTGCTCCATCTCCTCGGGTGTGATCCCTCGTCCCGTGTCCCGAACCTCGATCGCCACGCCGCTCTTGTCAGGCGCGGCACCGACCGTGATCACGCCGTCCGAGGTGAACTTGATGGCATTCCCGACCAGGTTGATCAGGATCTGCCGGACGATCCCCTCATCGGTATCGATCAAGATAGGCGCTTGTGGCAGTTCGGCACGCAGCTGGTTGCCCCTTTCGGCCGCAGCCACACTGAACGAGCCGAGGAGGTCGCGAACGAGGGCCGACACCTCGAACACGTCACAGGAGACGCTCATCGCGCCTGACTCCGCTCTGGCCAGATCGAGGACGTCGTTGATGAGCGAATGAAGGTGCTCCGCCGACGAGTGGATGTAGCGCGCCTGCTTGAACTGCACCGCATCCAGTTTGTCTGGATCAGCGAGCATGAGGTGCGCGAAGCCGAGGATCGAGTTGAGCTCGTTGCGAAACTCATGGCTCATGAAGGCCAGGAACTGGCTCTTCGAGTGGTTGATGCTCGCAAGCTCCTCGTTCGCCTGTTCCAGCTGGGCCGTCCGCTCGTGCACGAGCCCCTCGAGTTGGCCCTGATACCGCTCGAGTTCGCTTTGCGCAGATCGGAGGTCGCGGGTGCGCACGTTGACCTGCCACTGTGACACCAGGATCACAAGCACGGCCAAGAGCAGGGCGAACGCGACACCGACAAGCCAGCGGAGCGTGGTGCGCAACATCCGCGCCTCACCGCCATCGCCGGCAAAGTGCGCGAGTGTCGTGTAGTATACGGAACCCGGCTGGTCAATCCACTGGATAAGATGCTCGTCGATCGCCGCGAGAAGCTCACCATCGACGCCCTGCCTCACGGCGTAGTGCAACGAGCTCCCACCAAAGACGATGGGGGTCTTCTCGAGCCCGTACTCTGCCGCCGCATAATCGCCGAAGAAGTGGTTGGCCACGGCGGCATCTGCATCTCCGGTGGATGCAAGCTCGAAGACGCCGCGCAGCGAGTCGGCCGGCACGATGTCGACGTCGATGCCGAAACCCTCGGTGATCTGCGCGAGTGAGCCCTCCTGGACTGACCCCGACAAGACAGCGATACTCATCCCCTCGAGATCCGAGATGCCGTCCACACCTCTACCGTCAGTCATGTAGACATACGACCAGCTTTCGGCGACCCGATGGCTGTTGAAGTCGTACTGCCGGTCGCGCTCGGGGGTATACGCAACGTCCGGCATCAGGTCTATCTCACCGGAAGAGAGCCTGCTGAGTCCTTCGTCCCATGTCCCTGGAACGTACTCCAGCTCCCAGCCCTCGTCTTCTGCGATGGCCTCAAGGAGCTCGATGAAGATGCCCGCAGGCTCACCGCTGTCGTCGAGAAAGACCTTCGGTTCGTTCTCATAGACACCCACGCGAACGGTGCGCGGGGCCGCATAGGCAGCTGGAGCCACCGGGGTCAGGCCGAGCAGGACCACGAGTGCACATACGACGATTGCTGTTCTTGACGATCTCATTCCGCGGCACCGCAATCGTCTCGGAGGTCCGGCCTGGTACGAGTGTAGGCGCTTCGGCCTACTCGTGAGTATGCCCAGAACGGGCGGTGCAGCGCATAGGCCCCCCTTCGCCGGCTGCATGTACCATAGTGGTCATCGGCGCGTCCGACCGAGGAGACACATGCGCGGGCGACTCACAGAAGGCCCCGCATCGGAGGGCGACCGTCTCGGCGAAGAAGACCCGGCCACCGCATCCTTTGGCCTCGCGGTTCCCACGCGGGTCGTCATCGATCCGGCTCGCCGTAGCCGCCATCAACCGTGGGCATGAGGCATGGATCTCTCGGCCGGGGACTTCGCGTACGGATGGCCACGCTCTAGCTCCGCTTGGCCTTCTTGCGCTCGTTCTCGGTGAGAAGCCGCTTGCGCAGCCGGATGCTCTTGGGCGTGACTTCCACGAGTTCGTCGTCCTCGATGTACTCGAGCGCTTCCTCGAGTGTGAACGTGATCGGCGGGGCGAGGATGATGCCCTTGTCGGCCGAGGCGGCTCGCATGTTGGTGAGCTGCTTGGCCTTGGCCACGTTCACCACCAGGTCGTTGTCCTTGGCGTTCTCGCCCACGATCATGCCCTCGTAGCACATCTCGCCCGGCCCGATGAAGAGCTTGCCTCGCTGCTGCAGGGCGTCCAGCGCGTAGGCGGCCGACTTCTCGTTGGACATGGCGATGAGCGATCCGTTGATCCGTCCGCCGACGTCGCCCTGGTAGGGGCCGTACTCGATGAAGTGGTGGAACAGCGTGGCCTCGCCGCGTGTGGCGTTCAGGATCCGCGTGCGCAGACCCATGACGCCGCGGGTCGCGATCTTGAACTCGAGGTGCACCTGCTCGTCACGCTGCACCATGTCGGTCATCTCGCCGCCACGGCTGCCGAAGATCTCGATCACTTTGCCGGCGTACTCGCTCGGCACATCCACCACGGCCTGCTCGATCGGTTCGAGCTTCTTGCCGCCCTCGTTCTTGATGATCACCTGCGGGCGGCCCACCTGGAACTCGTAGCCTTCGCGACGCATGGTCTCCATCAGCACCGAGAGGTGAAGAACGCCGCGACCCGCCACCTCCATGCCGGTCTTGTCCTCGCTCTCGGTGATGCGCATCGAGATGTTGGACTCGGCCTCTTTGAGCAGCCGCTCCTTGATCTGCCGCCCACCCACGATCGTGCCTTCGCGGCCCACGAGCGGGCTTGTTGAGGCCGAGAAGACGACCGACATCGTCGGCTCTTCCACGTGGATCGGGTCGAGGACGATGGGTTCGATCCGGGAGGTGAACATGTCGCCGATGTCGGCGTCGTCCACGCCCACGACCGCGATGATGTCGCCCGCGTGCGCCTGCTGCGCCTCGGCGCGGCCCATACCCTCGAACGTGAGGAGCTGCTTGACAGTGGCCTGATAGCGGCTGCCGTCGTTCTTGATGACGAGGATGCGCTCGCCTGAGTGCATCGTGCCCGAGAACAGACGGCCGATGCCGATACGGCCCACGTACTCGGAGTGGTCGATCGTGCACACCTGCATCGCCACCGGGCCGTCGGGGTCGACGTCCGGGCACGGCACGTGCTCCACGATCGCGTCCAGGAGCGGCAACATATCCATGTTGCCGTCTTCCGGGTCGAGCCGTGCGTAGCCGTTCACCGCGCTCGTGTAGATGATCGGGAAGTCGAGCTGCTCATCGTCGGCGCCAAGCTCCACCATCAGGTCGAAGACGTCGCCGATGACCTCCATCGGGCGCGCGCCCTTGCGGTCGATCTTGTTCACGACGACCAGCGGCTTGAGACCGTGCTCAAGCGCATGGCGCAGCACGAAGCGCGTCTGCGGCATCGGGCCGTCAAAGGCGTCGATGATGAGCAGACATCCGTCGGCCATCTTGAGCACACGCTCAACCTCGCCGCCGAAGTCCGCGTGGCCCGGGGTGTCGATGACGTTGATCTTGATGTCGCCGTAGCGGACCGAGATGTTCTTGGCGAGGATGGTGATGCCGCGCTCACGCTCCTGGTCGTTGGAGTCCAGGACCTGGTCGACGACCTGCTGGTTGTCTCGGAAGACGTGCGTGGCCTGCAGCAGCCGGTCCACGATGGTGGTCTTACCGTGGTCGACGTGGGCGATGATGGCGATGTTACGGATGTCGTGCGCATGCATGAAGAAGATCCATCTCTAGAGGGGGGAGGCACAGGTTATCACAGCTGCGGCGTGACGTGCTATGTGCCCCGGATAAACGCTTGAATTCGGCGTTATACTCATGGGAGTATACATCTCCGGTCGGCCACCACCATGGAGGCATCTCAGTTGAGTGACGCGCAAGAAGTCCTTCAGCCGGTACACAAGTGGTTGTCTGCATACCGGTTTGTCAAGGGCGAGATAAAGCGCGGGCGGTGGTGCGCCGACGAGATCATCTCGGCGAACGTGATCGCGTCCGAGCTCGGGATGAGCAGGTCTCCTGTGCAGCAAGCCCTCAGGGTGCTTGCCACAGACGGACTGGTCGAGATCGTTCCCCAGGTGGGGTGCATGATCCGAAGGCCGCTCCCGAGTGAGATCGAGGAGAGTTTCACGATACGGCTCGCTCTGGACCGGCTTGCCGGCGAACTCGCGGCCGAGCGCGCGGGTGATGACGCGATAGCGCGCCTCGAGAACATCATCGAGAAATCCGAAAGCGCCGCCCGCGCCGATGATGGGGCTGAGTACGCGCAGCTAAACAGAATGTTCCACTTAGCGCTATACGACATCGCTCGCAGCAAGCAACTGCGTGCTGCAGCCGACCGCCTGTGGGAACCCTTCCAGTCCCCTGATGATGCGGCTCCGTTCTTCGAACCGCGGATGAAACAGTCGGTGCAAGAGCATCGCGCAATCCTTTCGGCAATCGCCCGCCACGATTCCGATGAGGCAGGACGTCTCGTTAAGCGGCACCTCGAAGGATGCAAGGTCTCGGTCTTGACGTACTTCGGTGCGGCTCAGCAGCTGCGAAGGTGAGCAACGCCGCACCCCGAGGATCCGGAGTGCGGCGGCTTGTTGTGTCCTAGCGAGCAGGCGTGCCGTCACTTTGGCAGCTGTCCTGCTGCTTCGAGCTCATCGGCTACATCGCAAAGACCGAGCTCCTCGAGTTTGGCGCGTGTCGGACGCCCGGAAGCCTCGTCCCATCCGCGCACCTGGTAGTAGGCCTCGAGTATCCGGTCGAAGGTCGGCTTGTCGAGCTTGGTGCCGTCGCTCTTCTCAGGGAGCTCGAAGTACCATTCGCCCGTCTCGTCGATCGCCCTCGATCTGTCGTAGTTGCGCACCTGTAAGGCCCTGTCGAGATTGCGGATGCGCTCACCCGCCTGCTCGAGCTGCGCATTGGTGATATCCATGCCGGTGAGAGGCGCGAGCATCTTGGCTTCCGCCTCGACGTCACCGTGGTAGTCCGGCGCCGCTTCGAGTTCCTCCCAGCTGTTGAATCCCCGCAACAGCCGAGGGAAAATCCAGTCGCAGGTGATGAGCGACTCCTTCAAGAAAGCACGGTCGCTGAACCACTTCGCCGCTTTGACCTTCGCATCCAGGGGCTCGAACCCGGCATCGAGTACGCCGTCGACGCCGAAGAAGTCTCGATACGTCTTCTTGAGCTTCTCCTGGCTCGTCTTCTCGGTGCCCGCGAGCCAGTGTGGCGGCATCCAGTAATGCGCGAACGACGACATGTGCGTGTATGTCATCGGATCACGAGTGTCGGTCACCCAATGCAGCATGTTGAACACCCAAATGGGGCTTGGCTGGGACTCCAGCGCGCGCCCGGTGCGGTGGTCGTTGTAGCCCCACATCGGCTCCTGGAAATGAGCCGCCTCGCGTGCGATCTCAGGTGCATCGAGCTTCTCCACCGCCCGCATGAGGTCGTCTGCGAGCGCATCTCCGAGCACGCCTTCGCGGTACGCTACCTTGCGGATCAGCTCGAACCAGAAGTCAGGATCGTTCACGGCGAGCTTCTCACCGCCCAGCTCATCGATGCCGTTGTCCACACAGAAGTGCAGCCACGCCTGCAGGGTGAGGAACTGCCAGGCGTTGAGCCCCAGGTTGTCGCATGTCTCTTTGAGTTGCGAGCCGAGCACAGGCCCCAGGCTCTTGAAGCTACGGAACCTGATCCGGCCATCATACTTGTCCTCGATGAGCGGGGTAGGATAGTCGAACATGCCCTCAAGATCCAGGATAAGCCCACTCCCGACACACCGGAAGGCGACGTTGCTGCTGCCGGGGATCTCGCCGAGCTGCGGTACGCGCTTGAGCACGTTCGGGCACCCGAACGGGCAGGTCGCCGTGCAGGGCATCGTATGGGGAGCCGGGGCACCGCCTACAGGCGATGGCCATAACGGACCGGACTTCACGAGGTCCTTCACGTAGAAGGTGGCGTTGAGGAACCCCTTCGGGTCTGCCACCCTCACTCCGCCCGTACCGCGAATCGCGATAGCCTTGAGGTTCTTCGATCCCATCACGGCGCCAAAACCCGCCGAGCCGGCTGCGTTCACCGCCTGGTGCATCACCATGGCGTTGCGCACGAGATGCTCACCTGCGGGTCCGATCGCGAGCGTCTGCACCGCGCCGTCACCAAGCTCCTCGCGCAAGCGCTCCTGCGTGCGTACGGCACCCTCACCCCAAAGCGCGCTCGCGTCACGGAGCTCCGCATGCCCGTCGTTCACCCACAGATACACAGGTCTGTCGGCGATGCCCTTCACAACGATGCCGTCGACCCCGGCGAACTTGAGCTCGCTCGTCCAGTCTCCGCCGATGTTGGAGCTTGTCCACCACTCGATCGGGTACGCCCGGGGCGAGCAACTGCACACGACGCCTCGGCTCGAAGCGGGAGCGGCCGTCCCCGCAAAAGGACCGGTCATGAAGGCGATGAGGTTGTCCTCATCGAACGGACCCACACCCGGACGCAGTTCGTCCCACGCGATCTTGGTCGCAATGCCCTTGCCGCCGATGTAGTCGGGCACATACCGGGAAGTCTCGTCGTAGGTTATCTCGCCACTCGAAAGGTCGACGCGAAGGATCTTGCCCGCCCAGCCGCACATCTGCTCAGACATCGCGACTCCTCTCCTTCAACGTGAGAGCGCCCCTGTTGCATACCTCCGCGCATGCAGGTCCCTCGGCGCGCTCGTGGCACAGGTCACATTTGAAGTAGGTCACGGCACCGTCGTGCCGACGCGCGAAGATGGGCTTGTCCTTAAGACGGCAGGCTTCCACGCACAGACCGCACCCGTCACAGTACGCTTCGTCGATATAGGTCGCACCTGTCGCGCTGTCGATGCGCAGAGCGGTGTCCTTGTGCGGACATGCGTAGTAACAGTCCATCGTCTTGCACTGGATGCAGCGCACCACCGACCACGTGAAGTTGATGTCATCCGAGGACACCCGGATGCGCGAGAGCGACGGACTCGACACACCCTCGTGATAGGTGGAGCAAACGTACTCGCATGCGTTGCATCCCCGACACAGATCCCGCCGGAACACCACGCTCGCCGGCTTCTCCAGCACCTCGTCCATGGCGACCCCTTAGTCCTTGCAGACGACGCGTCACTGTGTCTGCCGAGTGCCCACCGAGCGCGCGCCTGCCCACCGAACCGAACTGACAGCACCACGGTGATCGACTGGATTGCGACCTGCCGGGCACCGCAACTGACTAGTATACTAGCATGCCAGCACACCCATGGTGTACCTCCCGCCGGAGAACGCGGCAGTCCGGCGTTCAGTCTTCTTCGCGGGGATACAGGACTGGTTCGTGTTCCACAGGCTGCACCGCTTCTTCTGCCAGAATCTCTGTCGCGATCTCGGCCGCGGTCCTCGCCCGTGGCTCGGGAGCAAGCGGGACCTCTTTGACGAACAGCATGGCCACGAAGCCTATACACATGAGCGCGAATCCCCAGAAGAACGCATCGGTGATGCCGGTGGTGAGCGCAAGCTTCACGTCGGTGATGAACGAGGACATCGCGGGCCGGAGCGACTCGGGCAGCTTGGCCGCCACCGCTTCGAAGGCGCCCGCATTGAGCAGTTTGCCCGGCTCGGCCGCCAATCGTTCCAGGAGCTGATACGCCGAACCGAACGTCGCCTTATGCCGCTCGAGGAGCACGCCAAGCTCACGTCCGAAGGAGGCGTTCATCACACCGCCGAGCAGCGCCACGCCGAACGTCCCGCCGATGGCGCGGAAGAACTGCAAGGCGCCGGTGACCTCTCCGACGCGTTTGGGGAACTGCGCCTGCAGCGAGATCGCGAAGATCGGCGTCATCGCGCCGATGCCAAGCCCCACCAGCGCCATGAAGACCGCGAGCTCGGCGTTGCCGGTCTGAGTCGTGATGCCCGACAGCATGAACATGCCCACCAAGGCTATCGCCAATCCCACGACCCCAAAATGCTTGTACTTCCCCGTTCGGCTGATGAGCTGGCCGACGCTCGCCGATCCGATCGGCATGGCAAGCATCATCGGGGTGAGCAGCGTGCCTGAGTTGGACGCGGTGCGTTCCAAGACGACCTGCATGAACGTCGGCAGGAACATGATCGACCCGAACATGCCGACTCCCGAGAAGAACAGCACGACCATGCTCGCCGTGAAGCTGCGGTCCTTGAAGAGCCTGACATCCAGGATCGGCTCGCTGGTGTGAAGCTCACGCCACACGAACAGCGCGAGCATCACAGCCGACAACACGAGCAGGGCGATGATCGTCGGCGATCCCCAGGCATACTGCGATCCGCCCCAGTTGAGGGCGAGCAGCAGAGGCGCCACTCCACCCGCGAGCGTGACCGCCCCCAGATAGTCGATGCTGTGACGCTGGTTAGACTCTGGGCGCGGCATCACGATAGCAAGCGCGATAAGAGCGAGGATGCCGAAAGGGACGTTGATGTAGAAGATCCACCGCCACGACAGCGCGTCGGTGATCCAGCCTCCCAGCATAGGACCGACGACCGAGGCGATCCCAAAGACCGCACCGGTGAGACCCTGATACCGGCCCCGCTCCTTAGGTTCGAACAGGTCGCCGATGATGGCCATGGCGTTCGCCATCATCATGCCTCCGCCCACGCCTTGAAGCCCGCGGAAGACGATCAGCTGTGTCATCGGGCTCTCTGCTCCGAACAGCGTCCGGAACACCGTGCTCAGCCACGGCTCGCCGGCCGCGCCCGAAAGCGCAGAGCCTGCCAGGAAGATGAGGATACCCGAGATGTAGAACCACTTCCGGCCGTACATGTCGGACAGTTTTCCGACCACCGGGATCGCAATGGTCGACGTGAGCGAGTACATCGTGAACACCCATGAGAGCATCGACATCCCACCGAGTTCCCGGACGATCGTCGGAAGCGCGGGACCGACGATGGTGTTGTCGAGCGCGCCGAGAAGCATCGCCAGAAGAACACCGGCCAGGATGGACATCTTGCGTTGGTGTGGCATGTCGCGTAAGGACATATCCTCTCCTACCACTCATCTTCGGCGGAACACCGCCGAGAAGACCGCCGGCACGTGCGGTGCGTGCGGCTCGGCTTGCCGATAGAAACGGAACGAGAACCGGAGCCGACTAGGTCGGCTCCGGTCAGGAACCTCAGGTCTTCTCGCGCATCCGCGGCTGATACCGCGGGTGCAACTGTGAACGGTCTCTACTCTTGCGAGACACCATCCAGCTTGAGCAGGAAGCTCACGTGCCCGGTCGCCGATTCGGGCAGCCCCAGGAAGGAGGTGTACGAATCCGCAGCCTCATTCATCGTGTCGAGCAACGCCTGGCCTTTGCGCATCTCATCCACACTTGAGCCAAGTCCGCCCGACATCTTGGCCAGCGCCTCGGCCGCCGTGTTTATGCCCGGCAACTTCTGTCCCTGGACCGTGCCGCCGTGAGCGACTGCGTCGAGCGTGGCGACCAGATCACTCATCATCTGAGGCAGCGACGCGAAGTCATCGAACATCCCTGAGGACTCCGACACGCCGGACGACGCTTGACCCAGTCCATCCGCGATGCCCTGCAGCCCGATCACGGTGGTCGTAAGACCAGGGAACTGCTGCCCCTGCACCACACCGCCGTCGCGAAGCACGACAAGAGCTGCCTTCAAGTCCTCGAAAGCCTGCGGAACGGCGCTCAGCATGCTGGCCTGATCGACGATGGTTGCAAGACCGGCCTCCGTCTGCGCAAGGCCTTGCGCAAGCGCCTCGAGGTTGTCTCGGGCGGTCACCAGCCCCGGAATCGTCTCAGAGCCCAGCGTGCCGCCGTTGCGCAGGACATCAAGCAGAGCTTGCTGCTCGGCGATGCCCGAAGCGAGCTGCTGCAACACGGAGTCTTGAGGATACGCGGCAGCGCGGTCGTTCGCAAGCGCGAGCAGCGCCGTGTTGGATGAGCGGATCTGGTCCAGCAGGCCTATCTGCGCGTCGAGAAGGTCCACGATGCCCTCGGCCCCGGTACGTGTTTGCGTGATACCGCTGAGGATTTGGGAAAGGCCCGCCTGAAGCTCGCTCAATGAGTCGAACTGGCTCGTGTCGATGCCAGCGATCACGCCGCTCAGGTAGTCGAGTTGGCCCTGCGAGAGGCTCGCCAGTCCACTCACACCAGACGCCATCTCATCCAGCCCGCTCTGAAGCTCCTGCAAGCCTTCCGCAGCATCGGTCGCCGCCGACAGGTCGTATTCACCGAGTCTCGCGCTGATACCGTCGAGCACCATGATGTGCCCGTCCGACAACTGCTTGAGTTGCCCGAGCCCCGCGCTGAGTTCCGCGAGCTGATCGGCGGCCGAAAGGTCGGGCGAGGACGGTAGCATGGGCAACGCGGTGATCACGATAGGGTCGATCATGACGTTCTCGGCCTCCATCTCGATGGTGGCCGAGGCGTCCGGGGACGGAAGCATGGGCACGACGTACGTGCGCTTGGCTCCTGTCACCATCACCTGGGCCCCTTCGGGCGGCACCACGTCGAACATGCGCTGACCATCGAGCACGATCTGCGGGGCGCACAGTATCGGGACCGTGTAGGTCACCTCGGAGCTCTGCTCGGTACCGTCAGCGCCTGTGTATGTGACGGTCTTCTTGCGCTCCAGCCGATTGTGGATGGACACGTCGATACGCACATGGCCGCTCTTGCCGGCGAGGTCGGCGGGTTCGATCGCCTTGCCGTCGAGCGAGTAAGTGACTTTCACGTCGATGGGCAGTTCTTTTCTTGTCTCGGCCCGATAGAAGAAATCCCCTCTGCCGTCGACCGTCACATCGGCGGTCACATCGGCGCCCGAGCGCGTGGGATCGAAGCCATCCGTGAGCGACTCGATCGCGCCGGCGTCCGGGGCTGGGTCGACGAGCGAGATCGTCCCATTCCCCTCCACATGCAGCCAGTCGACCACGATCGTGCTCTTGAGGCCGCCCGTCGCATCCATCACCGCGTACACGGTCTCGGTGTCCTCTATGCGGTCGACTCGCGTCGTCTGTTGCGCGGGCGCCGCAGAGGCCCCGATGAGGCTCGCGGCCACGACTGCCGCGACCAGACCGGCGCTACGGGCGCGTCTCGGATTGATGCGCATCATCACTCACCTCTCACGACATGTTTCGGCCAGCCGATGCTCAAGCGCTCGAAGAGAGGCTGACCCACGACCAGGATGGCGGGCAGGAAGACCACGACCGAGAAGAAGCTCACCAACGCCCCCCGTGCAATCAGGAGTGTGAGCTCTCGGACCGTGCCGATATCCGACATGAAGGCGAGGGGGATCGTCGCCGCGAACATGGTGGCGGCGCTCACCAGGATCGACTGGCTCGACTCGGCGACCGAGGTCTTGATGGCCTCGATGCGGTTGCTGGTCTTTGCCAGCTCCTCTTCATAGCGCGTGGTGATGAGCACCGCGTAGTCCACAGTGGCGCCTAGCTGGATGGCTCCGATCGCGAACGACGCGACGAAGATGATCCCCCCCGAGCCGAGCAGCACCATTGACATGTTGAGGAAGATCGCGAGTTCGATGGAGCCCACGAGCGCGACCGGCACCGAAAGCGAGCGGAAAGCGACGGCGACGATCACGACGATCGCCACGATCGAGATGATGTCAATTCTGTCGGCGTCACCCGCTGAGACGGTCTCTAAGTCGCGCATGAGCATGGACATGCCCGTAAGGTACGCTTCGCCCTGCCACTGCGTGGAAGCCATCTTCGAGATAGCCTCCAAGGCGGGGCCCATCTTGGGGTCCCACGTCTTGTAGGCAAGGTCGATCATGAGGTACGTGTACCCGTCCGAGAAGAACGTGGCCGTCGCTTCTGGCGGCAAGAACTCCTTAGGGATCTTCGGATCGACCAGAGACGTGTACCCGAAGACGCGCGTGACCCCGTCGATCTTCTCCAGGTTTGCGCGGAGCCGCTCGAGATCCACCGCAGACCCTGTGTCTTCGAGCACGAGGAACGCCGAGTTCGCGCGTCCGAACGCCTCGGCGATCTCCTTCTCCCCCCGTATCGACGGCAAGTCCGTGGGCATGCCCGCATCGATGTCGTAACTCTCCACAACTCGGCTGTTGCCGTAGTAACCCACACCCAAGAGCACCACCGCCACGAGCGCGACGACACCCGCGTGCCGAGCCACGAAGCGTCCGAGCCGTGAGAAGTCGAAGCGCGGGATGGGGTGCTGCACCTTTTGGATCAGCGGGAGCGCGTCGATCAAGAGTCCTGGCAGGAAGCACACCACGAGCAGGAGGGTCATCGCGACGCCGCGGGCCAGCGTGAGCCCCAGGTCCATGCCGAAACTCAGACGCATGAACGTGAGCGCGAGGAACCCCGCGATGGTGGTGAGCGCCGCGGCCATGACGGCCTTGAAGGTGGCTTGGACCGCCGCGATCATCGCGTCTTCCGTGTCGCGGCTGCGCCGTTCCTCCTCGAACCGGTGATACAAGAAGAGCGCGTAGTCCATGGTAACGGCGAACTGCAGCGCAAAGACGATGACGCTGGTGAGGTAGAAGACCTCCTGGCCGATGTAGTAGCTGAGACCCAAGTTCATGACCACGCCGATGGCGATCGTGATGACGAAGAGTATGGGCACCACGATCGAGGGCACGGTGAGCAGCAACACGAGGGTGACGAGCCCGATCGAGGCGAGGACCAGCCCCAGCTGCGAGCTGGACATCGACTCCTCGAGCTCGATCTGCTGAGCGCCAGTGATGGCGGCGTCATAGGGCTCGATCAGCCGTTTCACCTCGTTCACCGCATCCTTCACAAGCGGGTCGCTCATGGTGCCCGCGAACCCCACCTGAAGGAGGGTGCCGCCATCGGAGTAGTAGTTG
>Ga0228536_1001489_pt1 | contig 21234 bp, 14 predicted proteins | sample SJ1Smetagenome_FD_168611 | JGI IMG/M metagenome (GOLD analysis project Ga0228536, IMG submission 168611) | Enriched culture of PCE-dechlorinating microbial communities from Ithaca, New York, USA - SJ1.S | ecosystem: Engineered > Modeled > Simulated communities (microbial... > Unclassified...
GGACGAAAGACAGCGTGGCCGGGGCTCCCCGATACGTGATGGCGACGGCGTTGATGTTGATGGTGATGACGGAGCCGTCCGGCTTGAGAACGCGCATGTCGTAGCTCGACGGCGCCCATTCCCCTCTTTTTCTGGCTTCGTAATACCGCTTGACCATATCGCGGTCGTCGGGATGTGTGTAGATGCCCAGCGGCAGGCCGAGAATGCCCGCCTCTTCCCGTCCGATGGTGCGCAAGAGCCGGTGGTTGGCGTAAACGTATGCTCCGTTTTGAATGATCGTAATGCCGTCGTTGGATTTTTCAAGTGCGGTGCGGTAGAGCTCCTCGCTTTCGCGCAGCGCCTGCTCGGCTTCCCTCTGTTTGGTGATGTCTTTGATGAACGTCAGAATCGCCGGCTTTCGCTGATAGACGATATCCACGGAGGAGGATTGCAGGTAGGTGACGGAACCGTCCGTTTTCAAAACGCGCGTGACATTGATGTCCGGCGCCGGGACGGATTGCGGATGCCTTTCCAGAAAGGCTTTCAGCCCCGCCTGGGCATCCGGTCCCGCCAGAACGCCCAGCGGACGGTCGAGGATGGCGTCGCGTTCGACCCCCATCGTGTCGAGAAACTTCCGGCTGACGTAAACGTATTTTCCGTCCTGGAGGATGGTGACGCCGTCGCTGGTCGACTCGAGCGCCGTGCGGTAGAGCTCCTCGCTTTCCCGCAGGCGTTCCTCCTGCGCGCGGCGCTGCGTGACGTCCAGAACCATGGTGCGGCTCATGACAAACCGGCCGTCGGCGTCGGTGACGGCCGTGGCGTTGACAAGAACAGGAAAAGGGGTTTGGTCTTTGCGCATCATCTCATATTCGATGTCGCGCGCCAGGCCTTCCTCTTTCAGGCGGGCGAAGGTTTCGGCAAAGATCGGGCGGCTGCCGGGGGCAAGAATTCCGTCGCTGGAATGTCCCAGCAGCTCTTCGCGGGTGTAGCCCAGCCAGGCAAGGAGCCGGTCGTTGATGCGGACGATGGCGGCGTTGGCGTCGAGGGAAAGATAGCCGCAGGGGGCGTTGTGATAAAGATCGGAGATCTCGCGGGCGGAATCGAGAAGGTCGTCTTCGATTTTCTTCCTTTGCTGCCTTTCAACGGCGGCGCTGCGCAGGCGCGCTATGGTGTAAACGGTCAGCACAAGGAAAACGATCAGCATGAGCGCGAGGACGAGAAGCTGCGTGCGGATGTTTTTTGCCCAGGGCAGCATCAGGTGTTCCGTCGATACCACCGCCACGGACCAGTAGCCGTTTCCGACGCGCAGGGGGGCATACACGGCGTGAGCCCGCCGGGACTTTATTGGCCCGTCCGAGAAGTGCGCGTCGGCAACAGTCGTTTCTCCTTCTTTGCCGGAGATCATGTCTCTGACCATGACCGCGGCCTCGAAGTCGTTTTGAAAGTAGGCAAGCGCCGGCCGTCCCGAATGGGCGGGATTGATGCAGTGGATGATCTTGCCCCGGGAGTTGACGAGAAGCGCGTAACGGCTGCCGGGAATATAAAGATTATTCAGATATTCTTTGGCCAGATCGCTGAAGGCGATTAAAAAACCGACTGTGCCGTCAAAGGTTTTGCCGCGGAAAACGGGCACATGGACGGCCATGGTGCGGAATCCCTGAAGCGCATCGAAAATATCGCTCACCACCGGCTTTTTCGTTTGCAGCGCTTCCCGGATATGCGGCTGGCCGGAAATATCCGTTCCGACGGCGCCGGGAACGGTGGGGAAGGTGTAAACGATTTTTCCGTGCCTGTTCACGCGGGTGATACCCTGAACGTATTTGCCGGACCCTTGCAGCGCCGCCTGGAGGACGGTCTTGCCGTCTTCTTCCATCCGGATGACGCGGTTGCTTTGGGACAGGGCCTGGAGAACGGCCAGATTTTGATCCAGCACGGACCCGATGCCCTTGGCCGCCAGGGCGGCGTAAATCTTCTGCCGCTCGTTCATTTCCCGCAAGGCGCCGCGCCGGGCCTGAAAAAAGATGGAGACGATCAGCGCGACACAGATCACGATACTGACGACGACAAAAATGATTTGCTTCCTGTAGGGTATCATCACGTCTCCGCTTTCGGTCAGGACCGGACTCAAACGCGCGTCCGTGCTTTGGGCGATGGAGAGCCAGTATAGGAAGGATGAACGGTCAAGTCAACCGATTATTGCCCGCCCCGGATCGATGGCCGGACCGGAGGTCCGCCCCGGCGCGGGGAAGCGCCGGCAGGGGTATTTCTTGAATATTTATTTGACTTTTTGTCTTGCCCATTTTAAGTTTCGGCCGTTCGGGGACCAACCGAAAAAGAAAGGGGCGGAGATTGAACGCCGGAAAAAGAAAACGCATTGTTATTACGGGAATGGGAACGAAAAACGCCATCGGCGCCGATGTTCCCCGGTTTGCCGCGGCATTAAGGCAGGGCCGCTGCGGAATCGCGGAAATCGACCTGTTTGACACGACCGCGTTCCGCACGCATAAAGGCGGCCAGATCAAAGGCTTCAATCCCCGCCGGGCGATTCCTGAAAGGTTTTCCTTAAAGAGAATGTCGCGAGCCGATCAGCTGTCGTTTGCCGCGACGCTGGAAGCGCTCACCGACGCCGGACTCGATTTCCTGACGGACGCCCTTAAGGAAGAAACGGGAGTGGCCATCGGCGGCGGCTCGGGCGGGCTTTTCGAGGCGGAAAATTTTTACGCGGACCTTTTGAAAAAAGGAATGGAGCAAGCGAAGTTTTCCCGTCTGGCGACCATTTACTGCGCGTCATCGGCCGACCGGATCGCTTCCGCGCTCGGACTGGGCGGGCCGAAAACCACGTTTATGACGGCCTGCTCTGCGGGCGCCACCGCGATCGGTTATGCCCGGGATCTTCTCGTCTGCGGCCAGGCCCGGATCATGCTGGCGGGCGGCGTCGAGCCGATGTGCCGGATCACCTATGCCGCGTTTAACGCCCTGAAATCGGTGGACGAGGACGTCTGCCGTCCTTTCGACCGGACACGCGCGGGACTATCGCTCGGCGAAGCGGCGGCCATTCTGGTTCTTGAACCGCTTGAAGCCGCGCTGGCCCGTGGAGCGAAAATTTACGGAGAACTTCTGGGCTACGGCGTGACCTGCGATTCCTTTCACATGACCGCGCCGGATGAAAAAGCTTCCGGCGCCGTGCGCTCCATGCGGGCGGCGCTTGCCGACGCGGGGCTCGGCCCGGCGGACGTGGACTATATCAACGCCCACGGGACCGCTACGCCGGTCAACGACGTGATGGAAACCCGGGCGATCCGCGAAGTCTTCGGGAAGCGGGCGTACGACATTCCCGTCAGCTCCACCAAGTCCATGCACGCCCACACGCTGGGCGCGGCGGGCGCGCTGGAGGGAATCGCCGGCCTGCTGGCTCTTTCGGGGGGATTTATTCCGCCGACCGTCAATTTTCGCGAACGCGATCCCGAATGCGATCTGGATTACGTCACCGAAGGGGCCCGCCGGGCCGATTTGCAGGTGGTTCTTTCCAATTCCTTTGCGTTCGGCGGAAACAATACAACGGTGATTTTCGGCCGGTACGATGGACAGGGGGCGGTTCATGCCTGAGAAACGCGCTTTACCGGACGCCAGGCGCGTCGTGGTGACCGGCCTGGGAATGGCCACGCCGCTGGGCGTGGGGAAGGCCGCCTTTGCCGAGCGGCTGTTTGCCGGCGCAAGCGGCATCGGTCCGGTGCAGGCGTTCGACACGCAGGCGGCCTCGTCGCGGCTGGGCGCGGAAGTGCGCGACTTCAATCCACGCGACTTCATCTCCGTGAAAAATCTGCGGCGGATGGACCGGACGTCGCTTTTGACGACGGCGTCGGCCCGCCTGGCGCTTGAAGATGCGACTATCGCCGTGACGGAGGAAAACCGCGACCGCATCGGCATTCTGCTGGGAACGGCTTTCGGCGCGACCGACGTTACCGTTTCGGTTGCCGGCGCGCTTCTCGCGGAAGGTCCGGCGTCGGTCAATCCGATTCTGGTCCCCAACACGGTGATGAATGCGCCGGCGGGCCATGCGTCCATCGAGCTGGGATTCCGCGGCGTCAACACGACCGTCACGCATTTCGGCGTTTCCGCGGAAAACGCCATCGCCTACGCGGTTTCGGAAATCCGCCGCGGCGCGGCGGACGTGATGCTGGCCGGCGGCGCGGACATTTTGTCGAAGTTCTACTACGAGGCGCTTTCGAAATTCCGCGGCCTGTCTCCGGACGACGGAGGCGAAGAAGGCGCCCGTCCGTTCGATGCCGGCCGCAACGGTTACGTGGCCGGCGAGGGCTGCGGCATCCTCTGCCTGGAGTCGCTGGCGCACGCGCGCGGGCGCGGCGCGGCGATTGCCTGTGAAGTGACCGGCGCGGGTCTGGGAGCGTCCCGGGCCACGCCTTCGGGATGGCCGTCCGGCACGGAAGGCATCCGGCGGACTTTCCGGCGGGCGCTGGCCGATGCGGCCATCGACCCTTCCGAGGTGTCGGCGGTTTCGGCCGCGGCCAACGGCGGGCGGATGCTGGACGCGGTGGAAGCGCGCGCCTACGAAGAAATTTTTACCGCCGGCCCCGCGCCCTGGATCACGTCCGTCAAAGGAGCGATCGGAGAGAGCTTTTCCGGCGGCGGCATTCGGGCTTGCGCTCTGGCGCTATCTGTGGAAAGAGGATGTCTTCCCCCGACGGTCGGCTTGACAAAGCCGATAACCGGCCTTTCCCTGGTATGGGGGAAAAAGAGGGAAACCGACGTGAAACACGCGGTTCTGGCCGGCATCTCCTTCGGCGGAACCTACGCGTACCTGGTTTTCAGTCGTTATGAAAGTTAAAGAGGACCTGTTTTGAATATTGGCGAATGGATCAGCAAGAGGGCGATCATTGCTCCGGATCAACCGTTTCTGACGGACAAAAACAAAGCCTACAACAATTTTCAGTTTGACCGGCGGGTCAACAAAACCGCAGGGGCCCTGACGAACCTGGGCCTTGCCAAAGGCATGCGCCTGGCGCTCCTGATGTCCAATTCCAGCGAGTTTCTGGAAATATTTTTTGCCTGCGCCAAAACCGGCGTCATCATGGTGCCGCTCAACACCCGCCTGGCCGTTCCGGAGCTCGTCTATATCCTCCGCGACAGCGCGCCGGAAATCCTCATTTATTCTTCCGATTTTGCGGTCAAGGCGCAGAGCCTCCGCGACGCGGGCGCCGCCGTAAAGCGCTTTTACTGTCTGAGCGAGGCCGACGGCGGAGCCGATCCTTATTTTGCCGACTACGTGGAAGGCGCCGCGGCTTCCGAGCCGGCGGTCGGACCGGGCGTCGGGCTTACCGATCCGCTTTTCATCATGTACACCTCCGGCACCACGGGCGATCCCAAAGGCGCGGTCCTGTCCCATCAGAACATCCTGTTCGGGGCGATTCATTCGCTTCTGGGCTACGGCATCGACCGCTCCTACAAATCGCTGGTCGTGGCGCCGCTGTTTCACATCGGCGCGCTGGCCGCGTCCGTGACGCCGATTGTTTATGCGGGCGGCAGCCTTGTCGTCGGCAGTTTTTACAACGCGTCCGAAACGCTCAAAACCGTCTGCCGGGAAAAAATCAATTACATGTTCGCCGTGCCCGTGATGTACCAGATGATGGCGGACGCGCCGGAGTGGCAAGACGCGGATTTGTCGCACGTGCACTTTTTCATTTCCGGCGGCGCGCCGATTCCCCTGCCGGTCATCCGGAAATACCAGGAGGAAAAAGGCGTGGGCTTTGTTCAGGGCTACGCGCTTACCGAAACCGGGCGCCTGACCTCGCTCGATCTTCGGGACTCCATCCGCAAGGCCGGCTCCGTCGGCAAGGAAGTGTTTCACGTCACCCTGCGCATCGTCAACGATGCCGGCCGCGACGTCGGTCCCGGCGAACCGGGAGAAATCCGTGTGCAGGGCCCCAACGTGTTTTCCGGCTACTGGAACAGGGAAGAGGCGACGCAAAACGCGTTCCGGGACGGCTGGTTCTGCACAGGCGACATGGGGAGGCGCGACGAGGAAGGCTTCCTTTACATTGTGGGCCGCAAGGTGGAAATGATCATTTCGTCGGGAGAAAATATTTATCCGGCGGAAGTCGAGCGGGCGCTCCAGTCGCTTCCCGAGATCAGCGAAGCGGCGGTGGTGGGCCTTCCCGACGCCAAGCGGGGTGAGGTGGTCGGCGCGTTCGTGTCGCTGAAAAAAGACCGGACCCTTTCGGAGACGGAGATTCTCGCCGCGCTTTCCGGAAAAATCGCCCACTACAAGGTGCCCCGGCGGATATTTTTTGTCGAGGATTTTCCCCGCAACTCCGGCGGCAAGATTTTAAAGCGGATTCTGAAAAAGCGGGTGGAGGAACAGTAGCATGGACTTGGTTCCCTACGCGGAGGAACACCGGATCTTCCGGGAGGCTTTCCGCCGGTTTCTGGACAAGGAAATCGTTCCCCACGTCGACGCGTGGGAAGAAGACGGCATCGTGCCGCGCTGGGCCTGGAAGAAGCTCGGCGAGGGGGGCTATCTGTGCCTGTCGGTGCCGCCCGAATACGGCGGACAGGGCGCGGATTTCCTGTATTCCGCCATCATGATCGAGGAGATGGCCAGGACCAATTTTTACGGGCTTTCCGCCCGCCTGCACGGCGACGTCGTCGTGCCTTATCTGGTGCAGCTGGCCTCGGCCGAACAAAAGAAAAAATATCTGCCGGGGTGCGTGAGCGGCGACATCCTCACGGCGATCGCCATGAGCGAGCCGCAGGCGGGCAGCGATCTGGCCGGCATCCGGACCACGGCCGAGGAAGACGGCGATGCGCTCGTGTTAAACGGCCAGAAGACCTTCATCTCCAACGGCATCAACTGCGATCTGGTGATCGTGGCGGCCAGAGATCCCCGGGAGCCGAATCCGCACGCCGCCGTGGACCTGTTTCTGGTGGAGGCCCGGACGCCCGGCTTCGAAAAAGGCCGGAAGCTCAAAAAAATCGGCTGGCGCAGCCAGGACACGGCGGAGCTTTTCTTCGCCGACTGCCGGATTCCGAAGGAAAACCGTCTGGGACCGAAAGGGTCCGGCTTCAGGAATCTGATGAAGAACCTCCAGCAGGAGCGCCTCGTCTGCACGATCGGCGCGCAGACGGCGGCGGAGTTCATGCTCGGAGAAACGATCCGCTACTGCAAGGAAAGGCAGGTTTTCGGCAAGCCGCTTGCGGGATTTCAAAACACTCAGTTTGCGCTTGCGGAAATGGCGGCCGAGGTCAAAATCGGCCGGACGTTTGTGGACAAACTGATCGTGGAGCACTGGCGAAAAAATTCGGTTGTGATCGACGTTTCCATGGCGAAGTTCTGGGTGACGGAAATGGCCTGGCGCACGGCCGACCGCTGTCTGCAACTGTTCGGCGGCTACGGCTACTGCGAGGAGTATCCGATCGCCCGCGCCTGGCGCGACATCCGGATTACGCGGATCCTCGCCGGCTCCAACGAGATCATGAAAACGATCATCGCCAAAGCCGTCACCAAATAAAAAAAGAAAAAAAGGGATGCCATGAAATTTTTGCTGATTTATCCGAAATGGGAAAAGCTGGACCGCCAGACGAGATTTATCCTGCCGCCGCACGGACCGGTCGTGATGGCCGCGGCCCTGCCTCCCGATGTGGAGGTGACCTTCATCGACGAAAACGTCGAGCCGGTGGATCTCGACGCCCGGACCGATTTTGTCGGCGTGTCCATGATGCTCACCGCCCAGGTGAAGCGCGGCTGGGAAATCGCCGACGCGTTTCGCGCCCGGGGCATCAAGGTCATCTGCGGCGGCATTGCCGCGATGCTGCACGCCGAAGAGTGCGAACAGCATGCCGACGCGGTGTTTCTGGGCGAAGCCGAAGGGCGGCTGGAGCAGGTGTTTGACGATCTCAAAGCCGGCCGGCTTAAGAAAGTCTACAATTACATGCAGAACTTTCCGCCGATCGAAAACGTGGGAACGGCCCGCCGCGACATCCTCAAACGCGATCTGTACAACTACCGCGGCGTGCAGATGGTCGATCTGGTGCACGCGTCCCGCGGCTGCCGCTTCAACTGCTATCCCTGCGCGGTGCGCTTCCTGGGCGGCCGAAGTTTCCGCGCCCGCCCCTACGACCGGGTTGTCGCGGAAATGGCGGCGATCGACAACAACCGCCTGTTCATCGTGGACAACTCGCTTGCGCAGGACCGCGACTGGGAAATCGGCCTTTTTAAGGAAATGATCCCGCTCAAGAAGAAATGGTGCTGCCATCCGATCGAAGACGACGACGAGGTTCTGGATCTCGCGGCGCAGGCCGGCGCCTGGTTTGTCTACCAGACGATTTTCGACTCCTCCGACTACATCCGCGACCGGATCAAACGCTATCATGATTACGGCATCGCCGTGGAGGGCAGCATCCTTCTGGGGCTCGACTACCACACGGAGGACTACATCAAACGGTGGATGGACTTTCTCCTGGAAATCGAGCTGGACATGGCGGAGTTCACCATTCTCACGCCGTTTGTCCACACGCGCACGTTTGACGACCTGCACAAGGAGGGGCGGATCTTCTCCTACGACTGGAGCGACTATACCTGCGGCAAGGTGGTTTTCCAGCCCAAGATGATGACGCCGGAAAAGCTGCAGGAAATGTACTACTACTGCTGGGACCGGTTTTATGAAGAAGAGCCGGCCAATTATAAAATGTTCAAGATGCTGAAAAAAGTCATGGACAAGGAAAAGGCGGACGGCACGTACAAGCCGCGCGTCCGCGCCTGAACAGGATGCTTCGGGGAAAGGAGAAAAGCCGGGCCATGAAAAAAAATGGCAGAAAGGCCGCCCTCGTCATCGACGGCGGCCCGGTCAGTTTTGCGGAAATTATCGCCGTCGCCAAAGACGGCCTCGCCGTCGCGATCAGCCTCTCGCGCACGTTTCAGAAGCGGATGGCGGCAACCGAGCAGGCGCTGATGACGTCCCTGAAAAAGGGCGTTCCGGTTTACGGCGTCAACACGGGCTACGGGAAATCGTGCGGAAACCGGATCGATCTGGCGGCGGCCATGAAAAACGGTCCCAATATTCTGAAATTCCACGGATGCGGGACCGGCGAGCCCATCGGCATCGAAGAAACGCGCGCCGCAATGCTGACGCGCATTCTGTGCCTGGCGCGCGGCTACTCCGGCGTGTCGCTGGGGCTTCTGGAGCAGATGGCCGCCTTTTTGAACGCGGGCATTACGCCCGTCGTGCCGGGCGAGGGGTCGGTGGGCGCCTCCGGCGATCTGACGCCGATGTCCTATATCGGAGCGGCGCTGGCCGGCCAGCGCGAGGTGTTTTACGAAGGCGACGTGATGCCGGCCGCGAAAGCGCTTAAAAAAGCCGGATTGAAGCCCTATGTCTATCGGCCGAAGGAACCCCTGTCGATGGTGAACGGCACGACGACCATGACCGGAATCGCCGCGATCTCCGTCGAGCGGGCCCGGCGCATCCGGGACGCGATGATATACGCCACCGCTCTGTCGGTGCACGCGATGCGGGGGAACGCCCATCACTATCATCCGGTGATTTCCGAGGCCAAGCCTTTTCCCGGCCAGGCGGCCGTCGCCCGGGAAATCGCCCGTCTGCTGCTTTCGAAAGTGTCCGTGCGGCAGCTCGAGGACGATGCGCTGGAAACCCTGCAGGATCCCTATTCGCTGCGCTGCACGCCGCAGGTGCTGGGCGTGCTCGATGACGCGCTTTCCTGGATCATCCCGTGGGTGGAAATCGAGGCCAATTCCTCCAACGACAATCCCATCTTCGATCCCGCCACCGGGCAGGTGCTGATGGGCGGCAATTTCTACGGCGGACACATCGCCTTTGCCATGGACGGCCTCAAGGCGGCGCTCGCGTCCGCCGCGGACATGTGCGACCGCCAGATCATGCTGCTCGTCAATCCGAACGTCAACCGGGGGCTGCCGGGCGACCTGGTGCGCGTCAACGGCGGATCGGCCGGTCTGCACCACGGCTTCAAGGCCATGTCGCTGGCGTCGTCGGCGCTGGCGGCCGAGGCGCTCAAGGCCACAATGCCCGCCGCCTCTTTTTCGCGGTCGACGGAATCGCACAATCAGGACAAGGTGAGCATGGGCACCATCGCGGCCCGCGACGCGGAACGCGTCTGTACGCTCGCGGAGCGGGTGGCGGCCATTCATCTGCTGGCCGCGGCGCAGGCCTGCGACATCCGCGCCGACATCGAGGCCCGTCCGCTCCTGGCCCGGGCGCTTGGCGACATCCGCCAGGTCAGCGACCCGGTGATCGAGGACCGGCCGCTGGACGAAGATATTGAACGGATGTGCGTGGTCATCCGCTACACGGATTTCTTTCGGGGGCAGTCATGAGCGCGGGCAAAAAAAGCTTCGAAGTCCGGATCAGCGTGCCGTTTTTCGACCTGGATCCCATGCAGATCGTCTGGCACGGCAATTATCTCAACTATTTTGAAATCGCGCGCGCGGCGCTTTTCGAGCACCACGGCGTCGATCTCTATTCGTATTACGAGCGGGAAAAAATCATTTTCCCCATCATCCGGACGGCGACGAAGCATATTTTTCCGCTCAAGCACCGCGACGAAATCATCGTCAAGGCCACGCTGGTGGATGCCCACATCAAGCTGGTGGTGGATTTCGAAATCCGCCGCGTTGACGACGACAGCGTCTGCGCGCGGGGCCGCACCGAGCAGGTTGCCGTGAAAACGCCGGAAATGGAAACCCTGTTCTCCCTGCCGGAGGATATTCGCCGGCTTTTGGATGCGTGATGATGGATGATGTTTTGAAGAAGGCTTTTATAGCCGGCGGAGAAAGGGTGGCTGCCTGGGCGGACCTGCTCGATGCGATCAACGTTTATCCCGTGGCCGACGGCGATACGGGCCGGAACCTGGCCGTCAGCCTGTCGCCGCTGCGTCTGGCCGGCGAAAGTTCCGACCGGCTGGTCCGCCGGCTGCTCGTCGCCGCGCGGGGCAACTCCGGCAACATCGCCTCGCAGTTCTTCTCGGCGTTTTACGCGCTGGCCGCTCCGTCCGAGCTGGCACCGGCCGTCCGGGAAGCCAACGCCCGCGCCTGGAAGGCGGTGAGCAGGCCCAAGCCCGGCACGATGCTCTCCGTGTTTGACGCGCTTGAAGAAACGCTCGACAAACAGGACTTTGCAGGCGATGAAGAAAGCGCCGCGCGGATTGTCGCCCGCCTGGGCGAAGCCGTCCGCGAAACAAAGCAACTGCTGCCGAAGCTTGGCCAGGCGGGGGTGGTGGACGCGGGCGCCCTGGGCATGTACATTTTTTTTGAAGGATTCTTCTGCACGCTGGCCGGCCGGACCGATTCCTACCGGCCGGTCACGGACGTCTTCGCCGGCAGCCTGAAAATTGCCTCTTCCTTCCGCGAAGAGGCGGAAAGCGGATTCTGCGTCGATTTCGTGGTGAAGGCCGGCGCGCGGGCGGAGGATCTGGCGAAAGTCGCCGAAGCCGAGGAAAGCGCCGTCATTCTCCGCGACGGGGACTTGTACAAAATCCATCTCCACACGGACGACCGGGAAAAGGTCCGCTCGCAAATGGGCGCTCTGGGATCCGTCATGACCTGGGAAGACGACAATCTGGCCCTGCAGATCCGGGACTTCATGAACGCGCCTGCGGATTCGCCTCTGCATGTGATGACGGACGCCGCCGGATCGCTCACCCGCGACGACGCCCGCAAGTACGGCTTTACGCTCCTGGCGAGCTATCTCAACGCAGGGGATCAATCCCTTCCCGAGACGTATTTTCATCCCGCCGAGCTTTACCGCGCCATGAGCGGCGGGATTAAGGTGTCCACGTCGCAGGCCTCCGTGTTTGAAAGGCATCAGTTTTACGCCAGCGTGCTGGCCCGGTTTGAAAAAGTTCTGTACCTGTGCGTCGGCTCCGTCTTTACCGGCAACTATGCCGTGGCGATGGAATGGAAAAAAGAGCATGATCCGGAAAATCGCCTGACGGTGATCGACACGGGCGCGGCGTCCGGCCGGCTGGGCGTGATGGTGCTGGCGACGCAGCGATATCTCCTGCAAACCCGGGACATGGACAAGACGATTGCCTTTGCCCGGGACGCGGTCGCCCGCTCTGAGGAATACGTCTTTCTCGAAAAGCTCCAGTACCTGGCCGCGGGCGGCCGGCTTTCCAAGACCAGCGCCTTTTTCGGCGATATGCTGAAAATGAAGCCGGTGATTTCTCCGCAGCCGGAAGGCGCCAAAAAGATGGGCGTGGTGCGCAACCGCGCCGAGCAGATCAAAATGGCGCATGACAGGCTGGCCGCGGTTCTGACGCCGGACGACGCCGCGCTCATCATGCTGGAATATTCGGACAACAGAGATCTGGTCGCCGGATTGCAGGAAAAGATCGGCCGGCTGTACCCGCGGGCGGACATTGTGCTCCAGCCCCTGTCGCTTACGTCCGGCGCGCACATGGGGCCGGGAACGTGGGGCGTGGCCTTTTTGAAACTTTGACTTTAAGGATGGTCTCCGACGGATGACGACGCAAAACGGACAACAACGGATGATGAACGAACGACAGACGGCGGCCGACAATCCGCGGGCGCCGGAAAACCTCGGCCGCTTTGCCTTCATTATTCCCGCTTACAACCATGCCGCGACGGTCGCGCAGGTGGCCAGAAAAGCCCGGGACATGGGATTTCCCGTTTTTGTCGTCGACGACGGATCGACGGATGACACGCCGCAGCGTCTCGCGGAAATCAAGAACATCCAGGTGCTGCGCCACGAAAAAAACGAAGGCAAGGGCGCGGCGATTCTGACCGGTTTCATGGCCGCCTCGCACGTGGCCGACTACGCGATCACCGTCGACGCGGACGGCCAGCACGACCCGGAAGACGCGCTCGGTCTGATCGACGCCATTCCCTTCAAAAAGCGGCCGGTGGTGGTCGGGGCGCGCGAAGGCATGGACGCCATTTCCGGGGCGCACATTCCCTGGACCAGCCGGTTCGGCCGCAAATTTTCCAATTTCTGGGTGCGCCTGTCCGGCGGTCCGGCCATTTCGGATTCGCAAAGCGGCATGAGAATTTATCCGCTGCCGGAGGCCCTGAGCCTGCCTGTGCGGGCGCGGCGCTTTCAGTTTGAAGTGGAAATTCTGGTGCAGGCGCAAAGAAAAGCCATTCCGGTTTTCGAAGCGCCGATCAGCGTGCTCTACAGTCCCGACGGCACCCGCATCTCTCATTTCCGCCCGTTCGTGGATTTCCTGCGCAACGCCAAAACGTTTACCCGCCTGATCTTCGACCGGATTTTCCACCGGTATTGAAATCGGGAACGGACGCCCCTAAACGGGCGCCCGCGCGGGTCCGCCCGGAGGCGGGCCGAGGAGAACGAAAGCAGTGACGCCTGCCGAAGTCACCCAACAGGATTTGTTCAAGGCCTGCGAATCGCTTTTCGGAACGGACATCGACGTGTCGGTGGAGTTCCTGCGGTATCTGAAGCCGGCCGGCGTCCGGGCCGCCTACCGCAAAAAGGCGATGGAAACGCATCCCGACCGCGCGGCGGTGCTGGACGGGCAGGCGGATTTCATGGCGGACCGTTTCAAGGAAATCAGTCTGGCCTATCGGCTTTTGTCGGAGTTTCTGGCCGCTCCCGAGAAGTATTCGCTCGATGAGCAAGGCGCCCTGTACCGCCGCCGCAGGACCCGTCCGGCCGCTCGCGCCGATGCCGCCGCCCCCCCCGCAGAGCCGCTTTACACGGGACGCATTCCCGTCCGGCGGCTGTTGTTCGGGCAGTACCTGTATTACGCGGGCCGGATCTCGCTTTCGGTGCTGGTCAAGGCCGTCGTCTGGCAGAGGTTGCAGCGGCCGTCCGTCGGCGCTCTGGCGCAGAGCTGGGGCTGGCTGGCCGGCCGCGATATCGTCGATATTCTGCGCGAACGGCGCTACGGAGAAAAATTCGGCGAGTGCGCGCTGCGTCTGGGCCGGCTTTCCCGCCGCCAGCTCGCCGAGCTTCTGGAAAAGCAAAAACGCCTCCAGCCGAAAATCGGGATGTATTTCGTGGAACGGAAGATTCTGACGCCTGCGGAGCTTTTCCAGGCAGTGGTGGAGATGAAAGTCCACAACGGAAAGTGCCGGACGGAAGGAAACGGCGACAGGCGCCCGCGCTTTTAGCGTTTTTTCTGAAACCACTTGCCGAAAAACCCCTCGGCTTTTTTTTCGGCGGAAAGCGGCACGGGCGCGTTCAGCCGCGAGAGGTAGTCGTAAAAGACTTTCCCCTCCTTGAAGGCCGGATTGAGCTTGACGGCGGAGGCGAGAAGTTCCTCCGCCTTCTCCGGATTGCCCGCCTCGAAATACGCGCGACCCATATTGTAGTAGAGATTTTCATCGTCGGGCGAAACGGCGATGGCTTTGGAGTAGCTCACGGCCGCGTCCGCAAACTGCTTTTCCGCGCGCTGCTTCATGCCCCGTTCGTTGAAGTGCTGCGCCACGGCTTCCCGGAGGTGCTCATCCGCGCCGATGATGTCGAGGGCCGCCGCGAGGTCGTCCTGGTCGAGGCAGGCGACGGCCGCGGCGGTTTTTTTCTGCGCCTCTTCGCGCAGCTTTTCCTTTTCCCGGTCGATTTCCAGCCGCTGCATTTCGGCCGCCTCATTGTCCTTTTGAATGCGCTCGACGATGTCCTCTTCCTGGGCGACGATCATGCTTTTAATGAATTCCAGGTTGGTTTCCAGATCGGCGTCGGTGAAGGAAACGGCGCCGAAGATGTCCTGGAATTTTTTATGCGCCGATAAGCTGCGCAGGAAAAGCTCGATGCCCTGGTGCAGTTCGTTTTTTTCCTTTTCCGTTTTCGGAATGGCCGGCGACCGCTCGATAATTTCCCTGAACCCGACGAGGCAGGCCGCGATCCGGCCCTGCCGCAGCTGCATTTCGCACTGATGAAAGCGATGGAAAAGCTCCGTGATGTTGGTAATTTTGGCTGCCATGGTCCGATGTCCTTTACGGCAGATACATGGAAAAAACGCCGCCGCCCCGCTCTTTGCCGTTGCAGATGGAAATGAATCCCTTTTTCTCCTGATGGATGTGCATGCCGGCGACCATCAGCGCAAAGTACAATCCCAGGCCGGTGCTGCCGGTCTGGAAGTCGACGTTCGTCTGGAGACCGGGCCGGCCGTCTTCGTTGATCAGCATGGCGGCCGGATACCCGCGGCCGTCGTCTTCCACCTGCAGCGCCAGATAGCCGTTGGAAACCGAAGCGGCGAGCGTCACGCCGGCCTGCGCGTAGCGGAAGGCGTTGTTGATGACGTTGTCCAGAACGCCTCCGACCAACTGGCGGTCGAACGCCCAGTAAAGTCCGTCCGGACACCGGGTGGTGATCCGGATGCCGCGGGAGCCGAGCAGAATTTCATGCGCGGCGGCTGTGTCTTCGAGCAGATCGCCGATGCTGTGGTAGTCGATGTTGACGGCGAGCTGCGATTTTTCGGCCTTGTACAGGGATAACAGCCGGATCAGGCTGGAGTTGAGACGCTGGATTTCATACTGCAGCGTGTAAAATTCGGCATGCCCGGCGCAGTTTTGTTCGCGGCAGTGGGCGATGATCGTCTCCAGGTTGTTGAACAGGACGCCCAGTGAATTTTTGGTGTCGTGCAGCGTTGAAGCCAGAATGTCGGAAAAGTTCATGGAATAGTCCATTTTATTCCTCCTGCGCGGAAAGTTCGCGGTACATGGCCATGAGCATGGCCCAATCGCCGTAAGTCTCGTCAATCCTCCGGACGGCGTCCAGGTATGATCGCGCCTTTTCCAGGTCTTTGGCGTCTCCGCCCCCTTCTTTCGCGCGGAGCATGATCACGTGGGCGGCGTTGGCGTTGATGATTTTATTTTCCGGCAGGCGCGCGGCCGCTTCTTCGAAGTAGGCGATCGCCTCGTCCAGTCTGCCCTCGCGGGCCATGGCGACGCCTTCGTTGTTGAGGCGGATGATTTCGTTGCGCGTGGTTTCAATGAGTTTGTCTCCTTCGGCAACCAGGCCCGCCTGGGAAAACAGCCGGCGCACGCCGTCGAGCGTCTCTTCATCGTCGTGGCGGCGGCTCACGATGCTTTTGGCGATGGCGCTTCCCTTTTCCGTTTCTCCCGCCATGATATAGGCCTCAGCCAGGTCGAGCGCCAGGGCGTCGGGCAGGTCGGAAGAAAGCCTGGCTGCGCTGTGTTCGGCGCCGGCCAGCGCGCGCGCCGCGTCCTCGGTCCTGTTCATCCTGGTGTAAATATAGCTTTCAGCCACGCTCACGTGCAGGCGCGTGCTTTCGTCGTCCGGAAACTCTTTGCGCGCGCCGGCCAGCACCTGCAGTCCCTCCTGCGGCGCGTTTTGCCGCGTCAGGGTTTTGGCAAGCCGGGTGTAGTCTTCGGGGCTTTTCAGGCAGGAATGCTTTCCCTGCTCCACGACGGATTGAAAAGAGGTCCGGGCGGTATCGAAATCTTCGTTGTCGTAGGCGAGTCGGCCGAGATTTTTCCGGCGCAGGAGCGCGCGGGGCGAAATCGCCGCCGCCTTCATCAGAATGTCCTGCGCTTCCTGCGGCCGGCGCATTTTGACGAGCGTCTGGGCCAGATAATCGTAAGCCGCCATAAGCCGGCTGTTTTGCGCGATCATCTGTTCGAAAGTCGCCTGGGCCTCGGCGTAGCGGCCCGACAGAAGATCGGCGCGCCCCCGTCCCAGAAGCGCCCAGACAACGTTGCCCCGCGCCAGAATGCCGTCGTAGAAATCTGCGGCTTTTCCGTAGTCCCCTTTTTTTAAGAGCGCTTCGCCCTTGAGCTTGAGAATCTCAGTGAGATTGCCGGTGTTTTTTGCCGCCAGGTCGTCGCAGATTCCACAGGCGCGATCATAGTCGCCGTCGTCGATCGCCTTTTCAATGTTCCGGAGGTTGCCTTTTTTTGTCAGGATGTTCCGGATTCTCTTTTCCAGAATTTCCTTGGCAAAAGGCTTCATGAGGTAATCGTCCGGCTGATACTCCGCCGCGCCGAGAATCATCTCTTCCGTGTTTTCGGCTGTGACCATGATGAAGACCGTGGCGGCGCTGATGTGTCCCTTATAGCGGCCCTCCTCCAGAACCTGCTGGCCCGATTTTCCCGGCCCCAGGTTGTAGTCGCACAAAATAATGTCGTAGCGGCGCACGGCCATCTTGCGCACGGCCTCTTCTCCGTTGGCCGCGTCGTCGAGGTACAGAATGCCGAGGGCCCGCATCATGTTCTTGAGGGTCAGGCGGAAATTGAAAAAATCGTCAACCACCAGAACTTTTTTCGCTTTCCAGTTGATGTCGGGTTTTGTGTCCTGCTTCATGCTCTGCTCAAAATAAAATGACGTTTTATTGTTTTCATCGACCAATGCCGGATAAATCTTTAACGAAAAAAGACGGCCGCGGGCGGCGCCCGTCGGAAAAGGCGCCCCGGCCGGTTTTCGCTTGCCAGTCTCCGGGAAATATGGTTAATTTCGGCGCGATAAGTAAAAATAACCCTGACCGCCTCAAGGTTTGCATGCCGCCTCGCCGATACCCCATAAAATGGTCGATCGTTCTTGTCACGGCCCTGGTCGTGGGTCTGCTGTTTTTCTGGGAAACCTACCATTTAAAGATCGAAACCGACATTCTGGAATCGATGCCGCGTCACGATCCGATATTGGCCTCCGCCCGCCGGGTGATCGCCCATCTGCCCGTTTCCGACAGAGTCTTCATCGACCTCGAACAGGCTTCGGAAAATCCGGACAAACTGGTGCGGGCGGTCCGTCTCGTGGAGGAGAAGTTAAATCAAAGCGGTTTGTTTGCGCGCGTCGGCATCGCCGACGAGGCGGGCGCTTTTCCCCGGCTGATGGCGCATGTCCGCGCCGGCCTGCCGGCGCTCTTTTCCGCGGACGATCTCGAAGGCCGGATCGGACCGCTCGTGGCGCCGGAGAAGATCCGGGAGACGATGGCGCAAAACCGGCAAAGTCTCGAAGACTTGCAGGGCATCGGCCGGGCGGAGATGATCGCCGAAGATCCGCTGGGTTTTTCCTTCGTGATTCTGGAGCGCATGTCCGCGCTCCTGCCGGCCGGCTCCGCCCGGTTCCAGTCCGGACAGCTGCTCTCCGCCGACGGCCGCCATGCGCTCATCATCGCCCGTCTGGCCGGCTCGGGAACGGATACGACCCAGGCGGAGAAAATCGCCCAAACGCTTGCGGAAGCGGGGCGGATGCTGGCGGCGCACCCGGATCTCAACGACCGCTACGTTCTCACGCCCGTGGGCGGCTACCGCGCGGCGCTGGACAACGAAACCGTCGCCAAACGCGACATGCGGCTGGCGGTTTTGCTCACGACGCTGGGCATTGCGCTTCTGTTGATCCTCGCCTTTCCCCGTCCCCTCATCGGCCTGGCGGCGCTCCTGCCGTCCATGGTCGGAGCGGTCGCGGCGCTGTTTGTCTGCTCTTTTCTCTTCAAGTCCATGTCGCTTCTGGCGGTGGGCTTCGGCGGCGCGATTCTGGCCTTTACGGTCGATCTGGGGCTCACGTATCTTTTGTTTCTGGATCAGCCCCGGACCACAGCCGGCCGCGAGGCGGCGCGCGAGGTGTGGTCGGCGGAAGTTACGGCGGTCCTGACGACGGTGGGCGCTTTTTTGCTGCTCCTGGTCAGCGATTTTGAAATTCTGGCGGAAATCGGCGTTTTTGCCGCGCTGGGCGTCGGATTTGCCCTGACTTTCGTGCACGTCGTGTTCCCCCGGATCTTTCCGGCCCTGCCGCCGGCCCGGCGCGAGTCCAACCGGTGGCTGGTGCGCGCCGTCCGGGCCATCGCCGCCCCGGCCTGGTGGAAGACGGCCGGCGCGCTGGTTTTCGGCCTGGTCATGCTGTTTTTCGCCAAACCGGTTTTCAACGTGGACCTGCAGGCGATGAATTCCGTAAGCCCCGCGACGCTCGCCGCCGAAGCCAAACTGCAGGACATCTGGGGCAATCTTTCCGGCCGGTGCTACGTCCTCGTGGAAGCGCCGACCGTGGAGGCGCTGCAAAAGAAAAACGAGCGGCTGGAGGCGTTTCTCGCAGGCGAGGTCAAAAGCGGCAAACTGGCCCCGGTTTTTCTGCCGACGCAGGTTTTTCCGTCGGCGGAAGCGGCTGAAAAACATTTTGCCGCCTGGCGCGCGTTTTGGACGCCCGACCGCGTGTCGGCGCTGGAGCGGAATCTTCGGGACGCGGCGCGGGAAAACGGTTTTGCGCCGGATGCCTTTGATTCCTTCCTGCGGAGGCTCTCCGCCGACGCGCCGGCCCCGGTGGCGATTCCACCCGAATATTTCGATCTGCTGGGCATCGCCCCGACGGCCGACGGTTTCGCGCAGCTCAGTTTGCTTACGGCCGGAAAAAATTACAGCGCCCGGGAATTTTTCCTGCGTCTTGACGGAGCGGGTCTGGCGAGCCTGTTTGACGCGGATTTGTTCAACCGCCGCCTGGGCGAATTTCTGAAGGATATTTTCGTCGAAATCGCCTTTATCGTCAGCATCGGCCTGATCGTCGTGATCTTTCTCTTTTTTCTGGAGTGGCGCCTGGCGCTCGCCGTTTTGGCGCCCGTGGCGTTTGCGCTTGTCTCGACGCTGGGGACGCTCAAGCTTTTGGGCCGCCCCCTGGACATTCCCGGCATCATGCTGTGGGTCGTGATTCTGGGCATGGGCGTGGACTACGCGGTTTACTACATCTGCACCTACCAGCGCCATCCGGACGAGCAGTCGCCCGCGATGAATACCGTCAAGCTCTCCATCTTTCTTGCCGCCGCGACCACCTTCATCGGCTTCGGCGTGCTGGCGCTGGCCCGCCATTCGCTGCTCAAGAGCATCGGCCTGGTTTCACTTCTGGGCATCGGCTATTCGCTTCTGGGCGCCTACTTCATCTTGCCGTTCCTGATGAAGAAAATATTCGCGCCGTTCGATTTTCCCACAGGCCCGCTGCAGGCGGGGTCGCGCGGGCATGTCCGCCGCGTCCTTTTGCGCTACCGTCTGCTGCCCGGCTATCCACGGGTGTTCGCCCGCTTCAAGATGAAGCTGGATCCGATGTTTGCCGAACTTGACCGCTATGTGCGCGATCCCCGCCGGATCATGGACATCGGCTGCGGCTTCGGCGTGCCGGCCGTGTGGCTTCTGGAACTGTATCCCGAGGCGAAGGTTTTCGGCCTGGAACCGGATGAAGAAAGGGCGCTTATCGCCCGCCGCGTCCTCGGCGGGCGGGGAGACGTGCAGACGGGACTGGCGCCGGATCTGCCCGAGACGGAGGGGCCGGTTGATACGGTTTTGATGCTCGACATGCTGCATTACCTGGATGACGACGCGCTGCGGCTGGTGTGCCGCCGGATCTATGAGAGGCTTGCTCCGGGCGGCGCGCTGGTGATCCGCGCGACCGTGCCGTCAGAAAGAAAGTTTCCCTGGAAAAGATGGATGGAGGAGGCGCGCCTCAAAATCACCGGGACGCCGCGGCGCTTCCGCCGGGAAAAGGCGGTTGCCGGATTTCTGGCCGCCGCCGGATTCGACGCGAGCGTGCATGCCTCGCCGGTTTCCGGCGTGGAAGAAAAATGGTTTATCGGAAGGAAACCGCAGCCGCGCTGAAGAAGCATGCCGCCGGCCGCTGCTTTATTTAAAAACCGCAAACGGATGATCAGATCCTCCGGCAGGCGCGACAAGGTGCGCGGCGCCTGACGGAAAACGGCGGAGGAAAGCGGATAATCTCCTTGACCTCGCCGCGGAATGTTGGCACGATTGCGGCGAATTAAAATCGTTTCAGCGAGGAGATGGAAAAAAATGACCAAGATACACTATGCCGTTGAAGATCAGATTGCCGTCATTACCCTGGATGACGGAAAGATGAATGTCATGAACTGGGACTTCTTCAAGGAGTTCAACGAGGCCCTGGACCGCGCTCTGGCCGACCGGGTGAACGTGCTGATTTTTACGGGACGGCCCGGCATCTTTTCAGCCGGCCTCGATTTGAAGCTTTTGCCGACGCTGTCGCTGGAGGAGCAGATCCGCTTTCAAAAACTGTTTGCCACAACGATGCTGCGGCTTTACCTGTTTCCCCGTCCCGCGATTGCGGCGTACACGGGGCATTCCATCGCGGGAGGCGCCATCCTCTCCTATGCCTGCGACTGTTTTATGATCGGCGACGGCCCGTATAAAATTCAAATCAATGAAGTTGCCAACAAGATGGTGATCCCCACCTGGATTTCGCTGATCTGCCGGTCCTCCATTCCGCCGCAGCACTGGAAGGAAGCCCTGCTGCACTCGCGGGCTTATTCGCCCCGCGA
>Ga0228536_1001491_pt1 | contig 21227 bp, 18 predicted proteins | sample SJ1Smetagenome_FD_168611 | JGI IMG/M metagenome (GOLD analysis project Ga0228536, IMG submission 168611) | Enriched culture of PCE-dechlorinating microbial communities from Ithaca, New York, USA - SJ1.S | ecosystem: Engineered > Modeled > Simulated communities (microbial... > Unclassified...
TTGTTATTAAAAAAGTAGGGCAGGACATGCCCGATATCAAGCCTGTGGAGAAGCGGGCCTCTATTCTTTCTTTCAAAAGGAAGGGTAAGCCCGCATCTGTGAAGCAGGAAGCTCACGTTAAGATGCACGGGGTTTCAACCCCGTGAGTATGTCACGGAAAGTCCCGTTCAGGGAAAGTCTTATTTTCAGGAAAAAATCCCCTTCAGGGGAAAACCCCCGCTATGGGGAAAACTAAAAAAAGCCACCCCTTCATATGTCCGGCAAAACAAGGCATAGCTCCATGAGGACACAGGTCTGCCGTGGAGATGGGGAAAAAGGAGGAATGTATGGTGAGAATCATAACGCCCAGAGGGTACGACTACGTATTGGAAAGAATGTTGCAGCATTATGTTGACACAGGCTACTGTCTCGGTCTCGCCGAAACCTGCGATCAAACGCTCAGAAAACTGAAGGTAAAAAAAGATTCCTGGATAAAAAGATTCAAGACGCCGGGAGGTTCCCATGTCGAAAGGTAAGCCCAGGCTTCCGGAATCTGAGAGACGGTGCGATTGCATCTGGTATGAGGACTGTCTCATGAACGCGGCGCTCTGCGACGCCCGCAGCTTCACCTGTTATGGGTGCAGCCTGTATGAGAAGGACGCTGGGCGGTGCAACAACCGGCCCCCGCAAAGGGTATATGTTCACGCAGGCTTCTTCAGCGTCTCGTACAGCCAGGATATCAACTGGCTGGTACGGAAGAGTCTGCTGTCCCGCCAGCAGCAACTGGAGATGTAAAAAACCGAACCTCAACACCCCCTTCCCTGCACTAAGGCTGGTCCCCGCCGTTTATCGGTGGGGCACCGGCCTTTTTTTGTTTCCGCCTTCCTGACAGGAAACAAAAAGGCGCAAAGAAGGTAATAAAAAGCAATGAAGTGGATAAGCCACAAGATTACGACGGGCGCCGTTGTGTTCGCCCTCTCGGGCGACCCTGCGGGTGCGCTCATATCTGCGGCGGCAAGCACGTTCCCGGATTTTGTCGAGGGGAAGGACTACGAAAGCCCCAGGTGGAGGAAAAACCACCGCAAGGTATCCCATTGGTGGGTCGCCTATTGCGCTGCAAGTGCGGTGTTCTTTTTCTGGACATACCTCCACTACGGGAAGGTGCCGCCGTTGTTCCAGGCATTGTCCCGCAGGGACGTCTTTGTCTTCGTCCCGGTATGCATGTACCTTTTTCTCGGGTCCACGCTCCACGTGCTCGAAGACGCGCTGTGCGGCAAGGTCCCTTTGCTGAACCCCTTGCGCAGGACATTCGGCCTGTTGCTCTTCAGGGTCGGGTCTGCCGCGGAGTACGGTTTCGTATGCGCAATAGTCGGGATATCCATGTCCGTGACGAGAATCTTCAGGACAGGAGGGATCTGGTATTGAACAGCGCTGTATACGACATTCACCGGCACATGGCAGGCGGCAGGGGCTTCGCGTTAAAACATTGCCCCCGGTGCAGCGGGACGCTCGTCCGGCCTCATCCTAATGACCTTGTCTGGAACTCGCTGAAGTGCTTTTGCTGCGGGAGGTTTTTCTCGCTGGTCATGGAAGGTTCCAGGTTCGTCTGGAAGCAATATCCGGACAGGAACGAACCGTATGCCCTTGTGTACGAAAACATTGAAAGGAGCAAAGATGACAGGAACTGAGGCAGTATCGAACGAGAGCGTGTATAGCCACGAGTTGAACAATATCATCAATATCATGGCGGGCATCGCCCTGATACTCAAGACCAGGGCGGACCAGAACACCGTTGACCCCGACATCAGGGAAAAGATTGAATTGCTGAACAACGTAGCCCGGAGAGCGGTCAGCACGGCACAAAACCTGAACAGTCTCCGGCACAGCGTTTTCCGGAGCAGCGTCGATCTCGCGGATTATATAAGGCAATACAAAACCATCGCCGACGCGATTGCCGGCGGCAGTATCCGGTGCTGTTTCAACGTCAGGAACAACAGCCGGGTCCGGATAAACACGGACAACCTTGACGAGATCCTCACAAACCTCGTCAAGAATGCCGTCGAGGCCACAAAACACAAGGCAGACGGGAGCATAACGATCAGTGTGGAGACGGAGTTCGCGGATACGGTATGCGCCACCTGCGGGGAAAAGATCTCAGGAAAGCATACCGTTCTTGCAGTGAGTGATACCGGTTCCGGGATCGACAAAAAGGATCTCGGCGGGATATTCAGTTACTCATTCACCACAAAGGAAAAAGGGTCCGGCATCGGCCTCTACGTGGTGAGGATAAAAACCCATATGGTAGGCGGCCATATCACCGTGGATACTTCCCCGAAAGGGACAACCTTCAGGCTGTACTTCCCCTCGGAGGATAACATCAGAAAGACCCTGGAAAAAGGCCCCATCCGGGGGAACGCCATAGTGATCAGCGGGAAAAAGGAAGTCATCGAAATATACAAGGGCTACCTTGTAGCAACAGGTTTCAATACCGGAAGACATGCCGTCTGCGAGTCGGTAGATCTTGTGGTCTACGATACGATCAGTAACAACTGTACCGATATTAACACCGTTCTGAAAAAGTATCCCGCAGCAGCAGTACTGTGTATCACGGACATCAACGGGGTATTTCACAAGGAAGCAGCCTCCGGTGAAAAGAAAAGCGCACGACCCGACGAACGGGTTCATCTCATCACGACTCCCGTTTGTTTCCAGGACTTTGCCGCCTGCGTCAGTAATATCATGAGAGGGTTTTGAATGGCGATGGAGAATATCATGCAAAATAAAAATGCCGTAAAGCGCAGTGCCGTCGCAGAGGCAGTACCGCCAGGCGCAGTGACGTCGCAGGATCATAATAGGCAACCCGAACCAAAGAAATGCGACAGAACGCTGAGAGTTTGGGAGACCCTTGCACACAGGAGCTTTGACTGCTGGCATTACAATGAGTGCCTCAGCAAAGCTGCACGTGAAAACTGGCCATCTTTTTCATGTGAAGGATGCGCAATCAGGATTGCACCTGCGTTTGCATCAGCGCCTGCATCAGCGTTTGCATCAGCGTTTGCAGTTGTGTTCATAGCCCTTTGTATGGTCCTCCTCCCGCTCTCCGCTTTCTCAATGTGCTTCGAGGAAGCAGGCAGGGGGTACGGCATAAGCCCTGCGCTGCTCTATGCCATCGCGAAGGTCGAATCGAATCTCAACCCAGGGGCCGTCAACAGGAACACAAACGGCTCGTATGACTACGGACTGATGCAGATCAACTCCGGCTGGTACGCAACGCTTGGCCGTGACCGCTGGGAGAGGCTGTCAGACGCCTGCTACAACGTCCACGTCGGCGCCTGGATACTGAGGCAGTGCATCGACAGGTACGGGTACACCTGGGATGCCGTGGGCTGCTACAACGCTTCATCTAAGCCTAAACGGACTGCCTACGCATGGAAGATCTACAATACGTTGAAGCAGGCCGGATATTGAGGCTGGGTATTAACTTCGGAGCCGGGAAGTCCTCTTCAGTGAGGGCAAAGTAGTTCAAAAATACTCTCTCAAGGAGGTTCCATGTCACCCTACCATCTGCAAGGACATGCCAGGCGGCTTATCATGGTTTTTGTTATGCGGCTTATCATGGTCTTCGCCATCCTGTCTGCGCTTTCCCTGCCGTCACACGCCGGGATAGTGCAGTACGGCGATTACAAACAGGCGCATGAGGTCGCAAAGGAGAAAGAACACAAGATGTTTGTCATATGCTCGCAGTGTCCACCTGTCAGAAATCTTTCTTCGATTGCGGCGATATTCCCTCTTGCGGTAAAAGCCGGTACAGCACAGGCAGGAGCGGCAGGTTCTCCCAAGCCTCCGTCAACCATCAATCCCCCTGTCCGGAAAGCTCTGTCCCGCGAGATCTCCCAGGCGCCCTCTTCCCGTACCTCTCCGGGCAGGACAACGGTCTACTTCGATTTTGACAGTGCGGTCCTGAAAGACCCTGAAAGGAACAAGATCGACCGGGCGGTGCCGCATGGCGGGATGGTTGACGCCGTCACGGGCTACACCTGCGACCTGGGTTCACAGGAGTACAACGACAGGCTTGCCCTTAAACGGGCGGAGTCTGTTTCCTCCTATCTGAAGGGAACGGAAGTAATACCGTTGCAGGTCGAAGGGAAAGGAAAATGCTGCTACGTCTCGGAAGAAAGAGAACTGAACCGGAGGGTGGAGATAATCACTCCCGCAGGAAGGGGAGAAACCTCTCCTGTGAACCGGAATAAATATCTAAAAGGAGATATGAAGTGAAAAAGGATATCAGGGATTTTGCGGCTGTCCTCGCAATGGCCGTCGTTGCAATAGCTTTCGTTTTTCTGCTTTCTGCCGTGGATACGGCACAAGCCGCCGATGCGGCGAAGATCAAAGAGCACTTTCTCAGGAAATTCCCCCGCACGCAGGGCGTGGATGGGGTCAGGAAATCCCCCATTCAGGGGATATATGAGATAGCTACTCCCAAGGGAATATTCTATTTTTATCCTGAAAAGGAACTCATGATATTCGGCGAGATATGGGATTCCACGGGCAAAAGCATCACCGCGAAAAGGAGGGCTGAGATATCCGTAAAAAAGCTTCAGGATCTCCCCATGGACAAGGCGGTCACGGTGGGCAGCGGCAAAAACACAGTGATCGAGTTTGTTGACCCCGAATGCCCCCATTGCAGGGTCGGCTATAATTACCTGAAGGACAAGGACGTGACCGTACATGCCTTTGTGGTCCCCCTGTTCGGCCCGAAGTCGGAAAAAAAGGTCAGATACCTCCTCTGCTCCGACGACAGGGTGAAGGCATACCACGAGATCATGACGGAACGGGACGTTGATATCCCCGCTGGCTGCAACGTGCCCAACGAGAGGGTAAGCGAACTGAAGCAGCTTGCCATGAACCGCGGGATAACCGGCGTTCCTTTTTTCCTGATAAACGGAAAACCCGTTAGCGGAGCTAATACAAGGATGATGGATCAACTGTTGGGGAAAATAAACCCTGAAAGGAGGTGATAAATTATGCACGAGACAAGATTCACGGTAAGGATTGTGTTCTGCATGCTGGCTTCCGCCGCTGTTTACATCCTGGCTGATGCGCTCCCTGCACTTGCAATAACTACTCCCGCAGCCGGCTCTTTCGCCTACGACGTGTACGATATAGCGGTAAACGACATACTGAAGGGGCCTGTCGGGTTCGTCGCCGGTATCGGCGCCATTGCATTCGGCGCGGTGGCCGCCATAAGGTCGGAGGTAATGGCCGCTGTTCCTGCCGTTCTCGGCGGAGCCGCGCTTCTCAAGGCTGATGGGATAGTAAATTCTCTCGGCGCGATATTCTGAGCACGGTAAAGGAGGCACTGATGGAGAGGAAGTTTCCAAGGTATCTGACAAATCCATACCAGGTATTGATGTTCGAGGTGGATGAACTGATGGTCATTCTCTTCAATTTCGTATTCTGGCTTGTTTTTGGAAACTTCTTCCTCATCACCCTCTTTTTGTGTCCCTATCTGTACTCAAGGGCGAAGAAGAAATACCCACGGGGGTTTCTACGGCACCTTTTGTTCTTTGCTGGGCTTTTGAAGCTTCATGGATACCCCCATTATTTTCAGAAGGTTTTTATCAGATAACGGCCTTATCAATTATTGGCCTTATCAATTATTGGCCTCACGGAAACACCGGCCCCGAAGGCTTGAGAAGGTAAAACAGCAGAAGGTAAAACAACATTGTTTGAAAAGATAGAGTGACAGTAAAGGGAAATTATTATGAAAATGTCTATTTTCCTGGATAAACACCTGAACGTAAAGGCCGAGAACAAGCTGCTTAAATTCTTTGTTGTGCTCATCGGCATCGCACAGATCGCCAACATGGCATGGAACTACAGCATAACGAGGTCAGCCAGGACCATCATCATCCCCGCCGGGCTGAACGCAAGGATGGAGATTACAGACAGGGGCATGACAGAAGACTCCGTCCGGCAATACGTGAGGTACGTCTTCGGTCTCGCGCTGAGCTACAGCCCAGTCACTGTGCGCGGCCAGTTCGACGAACTTCTCGCCCTTTATTCCCCCAACGGCTTCGCGCAGGCGAAGACCAGCCTGTACGCCCTCGCCGAGGACGTAGAGAACGCGAAGGTCAGTAACTCCTTCTACATCCAGAGAATGGTCCTTGACCCTTCAGGGAGGGCTGTGGAGGTCCAGGGCATAAAGAGGCAGTATGCCGGCGAGGTCAAGCTGAAGGACACGAACGAGACATACGTACTTGAATACTCCGTGAGCAACGGGAAGTTCATGATCGAGAAGATCTATCTCAAGGAAAAAAAGAAGGAGAAGGAGCCGTCATGAGAAACATATTCTTCGCAACAGCCGCGCTGGCAGCGCTCTGCATGACCGCATCTGCACAGGTCGCCGTAACCGGCTCAGGCAAGCCCCAGCAGGGATGCCCGTCAGGCATATGCAAACCGGGTACGCAACCAACCTTCTACGACACGGACTCAAAACCTGAAGGGAGATCACCCGCAGTGGGGTTACCCGCAGGGAAGTCACCCGCAGGAGCAAAACCTGAAGGTGAACCCCGTGTAAATCAGCAAGCGATGCAACAGAAAGTGGAGCAGAAAATGGAGCAGAAAGTGCAACAGAAAATGGAACAACCCACAGCGCAGCAGAAGGTGCAGTCCGCTCCCCCTATCGGGGCTCTCCCGCCACCGCGCAGTGTTGCCCCGCCGGCTTCAATGAAGAACACTTCCCAAGTAAGGAACATGCTCTTTGACAAAGAAGTAGAGGATAGCACGGAGCCGGGGACCATCTATCAAAACACCATCGAAATCCTGCCCGAGGCGACCACAAAGGTGGACCTGTCGAGCATTGACATCAACAGGATTGTCTGCCACGCGGACATAAAGGACGTGGTCTACTCGAAGGAAAAGGGACTCAGCGTGAGGATACAGGGGAAAAACGCCTTCATGAAGTTCGTCGTGGCGAGAGAAGAAGGCAAGACGAGGTACACCGCCACGCCCGTCGATGTGTACGTTGTCTGCGACGGCGAGGTGTACAGCATGATAGCGTACCCGAAGCGCATCCCCGCCCAGGCCGTGAGGCTCGCGAGGGGAAAGCGCGACGCCGTGAAAAGGAACACGGAGATGTTCGGCAGCGTTCCCTTTGAGAAAAAGATAATGACCGTCCTGAAGGCGGTGTTCACCGACACGATCCCCGACTCCTTCAGCGTCGCCGTTGTCAACAGGCCCTTCAATGTCTTCCAGCAGATTGATCTCGTCCTGAAGCGGATCATCGCCGTCGAGGGCGAGGGGATAAAGGTAAAGGAATACATCGCGCAGGCGAAGACCGGTGTATATCTCAGGGAGAAAAACTTCCTGAGGCCTGACCTGACCACGAACACCGTGGCGGTCTCGCTGGGCGCGCTGAACCTGAAGAAAGACGAGACATCGAGAATCCTCATCGTTGAGCAGGGAGGCAGTTAAAATGGATACAGGCGAGAAATTCAACAAAATGAAGAAGGCGTGGGAGGAGATGGAGCCGGACAGGAAGAAGAAGCTTGTGGTCGTCTCCATCGTCGGAGGGATACTACTGCTCAGTCTCATCGCGTACAAGATGAGAACCACCGGAGCGCCGCCCGTTGCACAAAAACAGGATAAAAAGAAGGACATCTCCCTGGAACCGAGGCTTCTCGAAAAATCCCAGTACAACGAGATGCAGAAATCCTTCAAGGAGATGGAGGAATCCCTGAAAAAGATCGACGAGAGGATGGTCGGCATCGAGCAGAAAAAGCCTGCAATCGGAGAGACCTTGCCTGCTGCTCCTCCTGCCGCTTTGCCTACCGCTTTGCCTGCGCCGCCCCCTCCGCCTGCGACCGGCTACAGCATCCCGCCCCCTCCGGGGTCCCCATCGGGCGGTCCCCGGCCGGAAAGCACCCAGCTTGAAACCTTCGGGGACATCGAGGTTGTCTCGCAGAAGGTGGAAAAGGAAGTGAAGGAGGATAAAAAAAAAGAATCCCTGAAGATCTATCTCCCCCCTTCTTTTATGGAGGCGACACTGTTATCGGGCCTCGACGCTCCGACCAGTGAGGGCGCCCAGGGCCACCCTTCCCCCACGCTTATCAGGGTGAAGGACCTCGCGGTGCTGCCGAACAGGGTGAAGGCGAACCTCAAGGGCTGCTTCCTCATCGCCGAGGGCTACGGGAGCCTGGCCGACGAGAGGGCGCACCTGCGCCTCACCAACCTTTCCTGCCTCTCGAAGAAGGGCCAGTCCGTCATCGACCAGAAGGTGAAGGGATTCGTCGTGGACAGTGACGGCAAGATCGGCCTCAGGGGGAAGGTGGTGGCGAAGTTCGGCTCGAAGATAGCGATGGGACTTCTGGCGGGGCTCTTCGGGGGCGCCGGAGACGCACTGAGGACCTCGGCGACGACCACAAGCTTTTCTGCGCTCGGCTCAACCCAGGTTATTGACTCGAACGAACTGACGCGGTCGTCCATTGGCGGCGCCCTCTCGCAGGCCGCAAAGGAACTCCAGAAATTCTACCTTGACCTCGGGAAGCAGAGTTTGCCCGTCGTGGAGATAGGGGCGATGAAGAACATCACGGTGGTAATATCGGAGGGAATAAACCTTGAGGTCAGGGAAAGGGATAATGCCTGTATGGGAGGCAGGGAATGCGAAGCAAAATGCGAAGCAAAATAATGCAAAGCAAAATAATGCAAAGCAGAATGCGAAGCAAGGGAATGATAAATAAAGAAATGAGAAGCAAAATAATGAGTAATAAGACAATACATAACAGGCTGGTACACGGCAAACTGATACTGATCGCTGTGCTGCTTTTGTCTCTTTTCGGCTGTGCGTACTTAGGGGACAAGCTTCTCAATCCCTACAGTTCGGAATTCCAGTGTCCCCTCGCCGACAAGGGGGAGTGTATCAAGCTGAAGGACGCCTATGAAAAATCCCTGAAGCAGACAGCGGAGCAGGCAGCCGCGCTGAAGGAAATAAACATCCGTGAGGAGGCGGGAGGGAACCCTCCGCAGAGCCAGGAGACAAGGTATCAGAGTGAAATGTTCAAAAAGCTCGCCGGCCTCCTGAGCGAGCCTGAAACGCCGGTCATCGCGGCGCCGAAGGTCATGCGAGTCCTCTTCCTCCCCTATAAGGCGGACGGCAACGTGCTCATGATGCCGCGGTTCGCCTACTTCTTCCTCGACGAGCCGCAGTGGGTGCTGGGCGGCTATCTCAGCAAAGAGGTGGAATGATATGCCGTTCATAAAGAAACTCCTGGGCCTCGACGGCATGACGAACAGCGAACTGAAGAAGATGGCATCCAGGAGCAGATTCGAGGACTACCTCCCCTGGATAGCGTACGACCCGGAGACAGGCATGTACCTCAACCAGGACAACACCGCCGGCTTTATGTTCGAGTGCAGCCCCCTCTCCTTCGCGGGCATGCAGACCGTAGACACCCTTGAGAGCGTACTGCGCCTTGACGTGCCCGAAGGTTCGGTGATCCAGTTCATCCTCTTCGCGGACCCCGAGATATCCCACTATCTCAACCGGTACAGGGAACTGAAGACAAGGGACCTTGAGGTAAGCCGGGAAAGCGCGAAGAGGTTTACGGAATACATCCGCCAGGGGACGGGAGGACTTGAGAAGATATCGAACATCCCCGTGCGGGACTACAGGCTGTTCGTGACGTTCAAGTTCCCTCTCGGCAGGTGGAACGAGAAAAGCTACAACATCGAACAGCTTCAGGCTACGGCAAGGGAGATACTCGTCGGCGCGAAACTTTATCCGGAGAGGTGCGGGGCGGAGCTCCTGCTTGACTGGATGAGGAGGGTCTTCAACAGCAACGCCTTTGCGCACAGGTTCATGTACGACGAGGACGTGCCGATAAACAAACAGGTCATCCTGTCGGACACGGTAATCGAAAAAAGATACGACTTCCTGAAGGTGGGAGATCGCTGCTGCAAGTGCCTCACGCCGAAGCTCTTCCCGAAAAGCGTGCACCCCTACCAGACGAACATGCTCTTCGGGGGACTGCGGGGCGTCGCATCCGATATGGACCAGATCACGACGCCGTTTCTGTACACCCTCAATATCATATTCACGAGCCTCAAGACGAAGATACACGCGAAGTGCTCCCTTGTCCTCCAGCAGCAGGCGGTGGGGAGCTTTGCCCCTTCCCTCATGAGGAAAAAGGACGAGTACCTCTGGGCGGTCGATGAGATCGATAAGGGAACGAGGTTCTTCAGGATCATGCCGGTCATGTGGGCGCTCGGCGACACGGAAAAGAACGCCACGGAGTCCATAGTGAAGCTGAGAAGAATATGGGAGCAGCAAGGGTACATCATGCAGGAGGACAGGGGCATCCTTGATATCCTGTGGCTGTCGTCCCTCCCCTTCGGGCTTTACAACGTAAGGGACAACGTGGAGAACATTGAAAGGGACTTCATAGCCCCGTCCGGATCCATAACCCCCATCTTCCCTGTCCAGGCGGACTTCATGGGAGGCGGCGATCCGCACCTTCTCTTTATAGGGAGGAAGGGACAGGTATGCAGCATCAATCTCTTCGACAAGGGCGCGAACAACGCCAATTCCCTCATAATGGGCACGACGGGGTCGGGGAAAAGCTTCTTCGTAAACTACCTCTGCATCAACGAGTTCTCCTGCGGGACCATGGTGCGCATCGTTGACATCGGCGGCTCCTACAAGAAGCTCGTCAAGCTCTGCAACGCGCGGTACATGGACTTCTCGCCGGAACGCGCCATCTGCGTCAATCCCTTCACCAACATAGGGGACATCGACATAGACCTCCCCGCCATCGCGAGCCTCGTCGCCCAGATGGCCTATTCGCAGTCCGAAGAAGAACCGGACGAGACCGAGAGCACCCTCATCAAGGAGGCGGTCCAGTGGGCCTACGACCAGGAGGGAAACGGCGCAACGACGAACACCGTGTACGAGTACCTGAAGTCCTATCCGTCCTACGGCGGGGAGGAAATAGAGAGGCTTAGGGCGAAGGAGGCCATCATTGAGAAGGCCCACAGCCTTGCCTTCAACATCAGGGAGTTCACCGGTTACGGCCAGTACGGCAAGTACTTCATCGGGGAGTCCGAGTTCGACATCGCCCGAGACGAGTTCGTCGTGCTTGAGCTTGAACACCTCATAGGGAGGCCCGATCTCTTCAAGGTCGCGACCAAGCTCGTCATCAACGCCGTCACGCAGGACCTCTACCTCTCCGACAGGTCGCGGAACAGGCTCATCGTCTTCGACGAGTTCTGGCAGTACGGGAAAGGCAACCTCCTGAAGGAGACCTGCGAAAGCGCCTACAGAAGGGTCAGGAAGTACGGCGGCGGGATCGCCATCATCACGCAGTCCATACTCGACATGAAGCAGTTCGGCGAACTGGGCGACGTCCTCATGGCCAACTCCGCCTTCAAGTTCCTCCTTGAGTCGCCCATGTTCGAGAGGGCCAGGGGCGAGAAGCTCCTCGACTACGACGAATTCGTTATGAACCTGCTCAAGACCCTGAAAAGCAACAGGCCAAAATACTCCGAACTCTTCATCGACGGGCCGTTCGGTCAGGGCATCGTGCGTCTTGTCGTGGACCCCTATTCGTACTACGTCTATACGTCCGACGCGAGGGAAGCCTCAAGGATAGAAGAGATGATAAAGAGCGGCCTTACGTACAACCAGGCGATCCTCAGGATGATGGAGGGCTGAGTTCCCTGAGGGATCTCGACGCATGATCTGACCCTCCCATTTTATATCGGGTCTGGGTAATACCTTATCATGAAGAGATACACTATTGCGTTGCTTTCCCTTGGTCTTGTCCTTCCCGTCCTGTTCTCTCTTGCAGCGGCCCAGGAAAACCCCTCCGCCACGGGCGTTTCCCTGGGGAACCAGGCCGCCGGCATGTTCAGTACGAAACACGGGGTAAATACGCATATGTTCACCCCCCTGATGTCGGATACCCCCATGACGACACTCGACAGTTCAACGTCCTTCAACGCGCGGCTCGTCTGCTCGGGTCCCGCGAAGTTCATGGAGATATTCGTCCAGCCTTCCCCCTCCGGAGACCTGGTGAACGTCATCGTCACACAGGACCTCGACCTCAACGGGTCGATGGACTACACCTACGCCGTCCCCTTTCCGATCTCTGGGGTATGCAGCAACGGGGTCATCTCCTGCACCCCCGGCACCTGGAGCAACTGCCAGGCATTTAAATGGACATCGGACGAAACGGGAAAGACGTCCCTCGCGGCAACGGCCTTTACGAACCTCGGCGGCTGCTACTGCATCAACTCTTCCTGCGGCAGCAACCTCGTATGGAACAACCTGCCCGTTGTGCTCCGCTCCCTCGGCGGCGGTGCCGTAGGCGGGATACAGACGGGCAATTCCCGCATGGCCATATCGGACGTTCAGGTAGAAGGCACGCTTGCAAGGTATTTCGGGCAGAACACAAGGAACTGCTCGACGGTGACGGCGAGTGACTCGAACGTGGAGCAGTACTACTACGCACCCGCCGCCGTGGAGTCAAACGTAACAGCCGCGGTCGTCGCCCAGTCGTCAGATCCCTCCTCCCTGTACAGCCTCATGTACAACGCGTACCAGAACACCCCCCAGTCGGAGGTAAGGACCTGTTCCATCACACGGTCTGCAATGCCGAAATGGAACGAACAGTACGAGTGCTACTCCGAGGAAACGGTTAACGACCACTGTCAGGCGCTCGATGACGACCCTGAATGCCGGCTGAGGGAAGAATCAGTGGACGGGGTGGTTGTGTTCAGGAACTTCGCGGGCACCGGCCTCGTTCCGCAACCTTCGTGCATAACCCTCACGGACACCATGTCGGGCTCCTGCGAGTATACCTGCCCTGTAAACCCCGTTATTCCCTGCACGGGTGATCCCCCTGTATGCACCGACGGCGAATCAACATACGACTGCCAGACCTTTAATCCCGTGGCGTCCTACTGGGGAGGCTGGTCGGGAAACCTGTACCTGCGCGGCGAGGGAAACAGGCTTCTTTTCGGCTACGCCTCTCCAGTGGATGTCTGTCCATTAGGGGATTTCCCCTGTCTGTATAATGAATCCACGGGACGTTTGTATTGCGACAATGGTTCGTATTCGGAATGGTGTAGGACAGAAGACAAATTTACAGAGAGCGGGGGGATCGAATACCTGCCGGGCATAGAGGTGTGGGGATCGGCAAGCATCTCCTACTGGAGACAGTTTTCAGCATCGGGAGACGGCCCCGGAGTTGATCCCCAGGGGAAGGCATACGACTCCGCCATGCACCTCTACATGACCTACGCCGGTGGGAGCTACGCAGGAACAATATACTACAGGGGCATCAAGGTGCTTGCACAGGACAACACCGGCTGGGGATACGCAGGAACCGTCGCCGTCACCTCCCTCGGCGCGTGGGACCTGTCTCAAAGCTACGTGGTGTTCCACGGAGTGGGCTACGGCTCCGGCGTCGTCAGGTATTCCCCGTATGTCTGTCCCATCCCCGGCGGCTCCGGGTGCATGGGCAATCCAGGATACTGCAACAAGACGTGCGAGATAGAGGTATGCAGGGACTGGTGGAGAAAGGACAGGACCTATCTGTGCAGGGCGCAGGGAGTGGAATTTTCAGAAATCCGGCAGCGTTCAAAGACAATAAAGGAATCAGCCGCCATGTCGGACTCCGATCTGTACTACAGGGACTACGTGGACGGCGCGTACTACGATCATACCCTGTCGGCCTCAGGCACATACAGCGCATCAACGGATGTCTGCGCCATGGCCTGCAAGACAAAAAAACTCATAAGGAACACAGAGACGACCCTTGTCAGCAACAGGACGCAGTACGTTACCAATCCGGAAGGGTACGAGTTCTTTTACAAGTCCTGTGTAAACGGCGTCTGCCCGCTCGACGAGGGTGAGTCCGTCGTAAAGGATTGCCAGTGCATCAACGAATTCTCCGAGGCGTCCGTGGTGATGCAGGCGCTCAGGATGGGAGGAAGTGACTTCATATGCAGTTCAGGAACAAAAAGACCTTTACAGTAAAAACATTGGAAAAAGCTTCAGCAAACGCTGCGGCAAACGCTGAAGCAAAAGCTGCGGCAAACGCTGAAGCAAAAGCTGCGGCAAGGACCGCCGTATTGCCGCTTATAGCATTGCCGCTTATTGTCATGTTTTTTATCCTATCGTTCCTCATGCTTCCGGTTATTGCGCCTGCGGAAACGATGATGTTCTGCGGACAGGACCTGAACGGGGACGGGTTCGTTGATGGTGAAGGCGAGACCATTCAGTGCATCGGTGAGAACAATGATCTCTGTCCGATCGGCGCCGTAAACTGCGATGCGGCCTACAGTGACCCCATATGTCCTCCGGGATCCACCCTCAACACCACCACTGACAAGTGCGAGGCTGATCCGGTAATCTCCTGCGCTTCCGGGTATACCTACGAAGAGAGCATAGACCGGTGCATACAGGCCCCTGTCTGTCCGTCGGGCGGCGTGCTCAACACTGCAAGAGACCTCTGCGAGGTGGCGTTGACGGACGGATCATGTCCTTCCGGGTATACCTACAGCGCAACGTATGATGCGTGCATAAAGGACGTATCCTGTCCCGGCGGGGGGACGTATAATCATCTGAGGGACAAGTGCGAACTGGCCGTTTCCTACAGCTGCGCGTCGGGGTACACATACAGTTATCAAAGCGGGACCTGTGAGACCGATCCCGTCTGCGCAAAGGGGACCTACAATCCCGGTGCGAACCGCTGCGAACAGACCGCCTCCGCCCAGTGTACGGACGGGTACTCCTACAATTCTGCGACAGGCAGGTGCGAAGCAGCGGCAAGCTGCCCCCAGGGAGGGAGCCTAAACATCTCCACCGACAAATGCGAAGCAACCGTTACTCTTACCTGCCCCTCCGGGTACACTTACAACAGTACCTACGGCGTATGCCAGTCCTCCCCAACCTGCCCTTCAGGGACAACGTACAACGCAACATATGACAAGTGCGTCCTGAGCAGCACCCCTGTGTGTTCCTCGGGGACATACGACTCATCGAACGATGTCTGTCATCTTGCCGCCCTGTGCTCATCCGGCGGCGCCCTCAACGCCTCCAGGGACAAGTGCGAACTGGCGGCTACCTACAGCTGTACATCCGGGTATACCTACAACTCATCGAGGGGGGTCTGCGAGGCAGCCCCTGTTTGTTCCAATGGAAGCTATAATACCTCCACCGACAGGTGCGAACAGACCGCCTCTGTTTCCTGTCCGTCGGGCTATACGTACAACACCTCCATGGACAGATGCGATGTGTCCGTTACCTGCCCCTCAGGGACAGCCCTCAACACCTCTACGGACAGGTGCGAAGCGAACCCTTCATACAACTGCCCAACCGAGACTTTGTACAATGCAGGTACCGGCAAGTGCGAGGCAACCCCTTCGTGCATGTCGGGAACGACGTACAACACCACCCTGGACAAGTGCGTCGTCCTGCCGACGCCAGCCTGTCCTTCGGGGTTCAGTTACGACTCTTCAAACACGGTTTGCTACAAGGCGGCAACCTGCTCATCCGGCGGTACGATGAACACGACCACTGACAAATGCGAGCTTGCCTATACCTGCCCTTCGGGCACAACATTCAATACGAATACGAACAAATGCGAGAAGGCCGCAACCCCTTCGTGTCCATCGGGTACGACCCTCAGCGGATCGCTCTGCATAGCGAACCCCACCTGCCCTTCGGGATCGTCCTACAACACCTCCACCAACCGGTGCGAGGTCTCTGTTGGCGCCTCCTGCCCCTCGGGGACCTCATACAACTCCGGTACCGGCAAGTGCGAGTCAACACCTTCGTGCGCCAGCGGTTTTGCGTACAACGCCTCCACGAACCGCTGCGAGAAATCAGCAACAGCAAATTGCCCCACGGGATACACCTATAATTCCTCGACGGGCAGGTGCGAGGTATCCGCTGTCTGCCCCTCGGGAAGCTCGCTGAACAGTTCCACCGACAAATGCGAGGCAACCGTTACCCTTACCTGCCCCTCCGGGTACACTTACAACAGTACCTACGGCGTATGCCAGTCCTCCCCAACCTGCCCTTCGGGGACAACCTACAACACAACGCATGACAAGTGCACGCTTGCGAGTATCCCAACCTGCCCTTCGGGGACGACCTATGATTCGTCGAACGCGGTTTGTTATGCCACAGCCTCCTGCCCCAGTGGGACATTGAACACATCGCGTGACAAGTGCGAGGCCGCGCCCACGTATTCATGCGTTTCGGGGTACACGTACAATTCCTCCCGCGGGCTGTGCGAGGCATCCCCGGTCTGCCCTACCGGGTTCACCTACAATGCGACCTATGACGTCTGCCTGAAGACAGCGTACATCAACTGCCCTTCGGGGTATACCTTCAATGCGGCAAGGAACAGGTGCGAAAAGGCTCCCGCCTGCCCCACCGGCGGCACATACTCCGCGACAAACAACAGGTGCGAAGTGGCAAGCACCCCCGTCTGCCCTCCGGGCGGGACGTGGAACGGGACCGTATGCGTGGCCAGCTGTCCCCAGCTGGCTGACTGTACCGGCGGATATACTGCATGCAGGTTCAACATCCTGATTACTTCTCCCTCGGGAAACTATGAAATTCCCGCCGGGGATCCCTCGAATCCTGATTTAAGCCCGAACAGTCAAGCTCAAATTCTTTTCTTTGACTATTGGCCTGATGCAAGGTGCCACACGGACTTCTGGGTAAACTCCAATTGCAACATGGATATCGGCTCCGTATCCGGCCCGCCCCTGGCAAGCGGTCCGTGGGGGGATGCCCTATGCCCAATGTTCACCTGGACCGCCGTCCCTGTTTCCACGTCGTCTGGCAACTATACCTGCCCGCTGGGCAATTATCCCTGCGACGGGAACAACAAATGTTGCGCCTGCCCCGCCGGATATACGTGGAACGGCAGCCAGTGCGTAGCGAACCCCTCCTACGGCTGCCCCTCCGGCTATTCCCTGAGCGGGACGCTCTGCGTTGCCGGCGCGGTATGCAGTTCCGGGGGAAGCCTCGACACAACGAACGACGTGTGCTATGTCGCCCAGTCCTACTCCTGCGACACCGGGTACTCCTACGACCCTTCCATAGGGGCCTGCGTTGCAAACGCCACCTGCAATTCCGGCGGCGTATTGAACACGTCTACCGACAAATGTCAGCTTTCGAGAATAAACAACTGCCCTTCGGGGTACAGCTACAACTCATCGCTGAACGTATGCCAGATGGCTCCCCAGTGCGGAAGCGGGTCTTACAATACCTCAAGGGACCGGTGCGAGACCACCTATTCAAACACCTGCTCACAGGGGACGTACAACAGTTCCACGGGGCTGTGCGAGGTCGCCCCGTCATGCGGGAGCGGAGGGATCATCAACGCCTCCAGGGACAAGTGCGAACTGGCCGTGACACGCACCTGCCCGACAGGGACCTCCTATAATTCGGGCACGGGCAAATGTGAGGCAACCCCCTCCTGCACTACCGGCGGAAGCTACAACACTTCCGCCAACCTGTGCACCGCATCGGTGACCTGGTCCTGTTCTTCGGGGACCCTTTCGGGGAACATATGTTACGTTTCCTCAACCTGCGCTACAGGCACAACCCTCAACACTACCTCCGACAAATGCGAGTCCGTACCCTCCTGTGCGTCAGGGTTCACACAGTCGGGGAACATCTGCTACAAGGCAGCGGCCTGTGTCGCGGGAAGCCTCAACACTACCTCCGACAAATGCGAGGTCTCCCCGACTTACAGCTGCGCGTCGGGGTACACGCTGAGTGGTACGGTCTGCCAGGCAAGTCCCTCCTGTGTGTCAGGGTACAGCTTCAACGGTGCTACCGACAAGTGCGAATACTCTCCTCCCACGTGCGACAACTCGTCGTACAACACGTCGAGGGACAGATGCGAGACCGCCTATTCAAACTCCTGTCTTTCGGGTACCTCATACAACTCGACGTCCGGATACTGCGAGGTATCATCGACATGCGTCGCGGGAAGCCTTAACACCTCCACTGACAAGTGCGAGGCCACGGTAACGATAGTCTGCACCTCGGGGACCTCATACAATCCCTCATCCCTGAAGTGCGACGCTTCGCCCTCCTGCCCTACCGGCGGGAGCTACAACACCTCTGTGAATCTCTGTACCGCCGGCGCGACGTGGTCATGTCCCACAGGCATGACAAGGTCAGGGACCCTCTGTTATGTAGCCGCCACCTGCGCCTCGGGCGGGACGCTGAACACGTCTACCGACAAATGCGAGTTTTCGAGGATAAACAATTGCGCCGGGGGGTACGCATACAACACTACTTTAGGCGTCTGCCAGGCGAACCCGCAGTGCAGCAATGGCTCATACGTCGCGTCGAGGGACAGGTGCGAGCTTGCGGCGTCATATAGCTGTTCACAGGGTACATACAACCCGTCAAACCATCTCTGCGAAGTGACGGCGACGTGCAGCCAGGGGGGAACCCTGAACGCCTCAAGGGACAGGTGCGAGACAGGCGTGGGGCACACCTGCCCGCAGGATATGTCCTACAACGGCTCAACCGGCAAATGTGAAGCGAACCCTTCGTGTACTGCCGGCGGCAGCTACGACACTTCCGCCAACCTGTGCACCGCTGCGAACACATGGGTATGCCCCCAGGGGATGAGCCTGTCCGGGACAACGTGCCATATGTCCGCCTCCTGCGCCTCGGGCGGGACGCTGAACACGGGAACGGACAGGTGCGAATTGCCTCCCTCCCCTGTCTGCGCGGAAGGATACACCTGGAATTCGTCTCTCGTCATCTGCCAGTCCTCCCCTGTCTGCGCAGCGGGTTCTTTCGACCCGTCCATTGACAAGTGCAAGGTAGTCGCGTCAACTCTGTGCCCTGCGGGGTACACGTTCAATGCTGGTCTCGACAACTGCCAGATAGCCCCTCCCTGCCCTTCAGGTTCCGCCTATTCCGAAACAGTGAACAAATGCGTCCGTGACGCTGTTCACGAATGTCCGCCTTCCACGGAGTATGCGCAACTCTCCCGGATGTGCGAGGCGGAGCCGCCGTGCGTCACCGGCAGCTACAACGCGGAAAGGGACAAGTGCTACGAAGGCGACAACATCTGCCCTCTCGGTAACTACCAGTGCATCGACAACGGCGGCGGGCAGAGACAGTGTTCGCCGAATGCGTGCGTTGACGTATCACAGCCGCAGAACGTGGAGATCACGCCGGTGGACGATACGATGCTTATGGACGACGGCGAGAGGGACGCCCAGGGAAACTGCCTCGGCGAGGTATACGTTTTCACCGGCAGGGGCGTGAGGTGCAGAACGTCAGGGGTGAGCACGAGCTTCACGAACTGTTGCAGCCAGGGGAGCGCGGTGCTCAAGGATTCGTTAGGGTCGGGAATGTCGCTGGCCTCGGGCGCAAGCACGATCAAGCACGTGTACCATATGGGGCAGGTAGCCTACTACGGGTCGCAGATAATCGCCGCAGGCGCAGGGGCGGCTGTACCTGTAGGCGTATCCGCGGAGGTCTACAACGCGCTGAACGTGGTCCACGAAACGGCTTCGATTATGTCGGGATTCCAGTCCTACGCCGCGGCGACCTTCCTCAATCCGACCTCTCTGGCGATATCTGCCGCGGTATACCTTGTCCAGGACGTCCTCTTCTCCGGAGGCTGCGACCAGCAGGACCTTGAAACCGCCATGATGTCCTCTTCCGGGAGATGCCACTACTGCGGGTCCTACTGCGAGAAAAAATGGCCGCTTGTCGGATGCGTCCAGAGGGCGAAAGGATACTGCTGCTTCAACAGCAAACTCGCCCGGATTATACACGAGCAGGGCCGCGACCAGCTGGAGAGCTTTCAGTACAACACGTGGGGGAGCGGGGAAGGACCGAATTGCAGGGGGTTCACCGCAGCGGAGTTCCAGATGCTCGATTTATCCAAAATAGACCTGTCGGAATACTTCGGTGACATACAGACAAGTGCACAGTCGGAGATCGTGGGGACCGCTCAGGACAGGGTGCAGCAATTCTACGGCAAGACGCAATAAGCGGAGCCGCCGTGCGTCATTCGATCACGACGGTAATACATAGATAGAAGACAGTCTTAGTAGATCCGACGAAAAATCGCACTGCCCTGGCAGTGCTTTACACTTACAAAAAACACTTACAAAAAAACAATAAAATAAGGAGGTTTTTATGAAAAAAGAGGTTTTTATGAAAAAAGATGTTTTTATGAAAAAAGAGGTTTTTATGAAAAAAGAGGTTTACATGAAAGTACCTGTCGTTATTGTCACGGTTTTTGTCGTTTTTGCAGTCTTCTGTTGCTTTTGTCAGAGCGCCCTTGCGCAGGAAGCACAGGCACAGAATGAGGAAGCATACGTCCCCCCTGTGACAGAAGATACGAAAGCAGACGCGGATGCAGAAGCAGAAGCAGACGTCCGTGTGGATGATGCAGTACCGGAGGAAACGGCGCAGTACGAGCCCGGAATAAATTACCCGGATGTGGAAGCGGCAAGCTCGGAAGCAAAAGATTCTGATGGTGAAATAGCCCCGTCAGGGGACGCAAGGGATTCCATTGAAGCTGCGGCAAACAAGGTCAAAAACGCCACGAGCGGGGCAACGGTCGTCTGCAATTTCACAGGACCAGCGGCGATTCTCTGCCTCCCGGTAGTTGCGGCGAATGTCGTCGCCAGCGGGGTTGAGTTGATTTCCAGAAAATCTCGCACCCCGTCTTATCCGGAAGAGACCTCCGGAGGAAAAGAGCCTGCGGCAATAGTAGATCCGCAGCTACTTTATGAGCTTCCTCTCTATGAACCCCCGCTTGAGGTTGCGGATATCCCCGCAGAGCCGGGAATGCTCGAAGGGGCGGGAGGGCCTTCTCCAGAGGCAACAAAGACACCCACGGAGATGGATGAAAAGCCAAAGCCGGAGAAGAGCTTCTGGGGATGGTTTTTCTCCCTGATGTAAAAACTGAAAAAGGAGGACAACATGAAGGTATCTGACCAGGCAAAGACAACGGGTTTGTTCCATCTGCGTTCCCTGTTCAACCTTGCATCAGGACTCCTTCACAAAGTAACACCGCCTTGAAAACATCAGAAACATACACACCCCCCGGCGTAAAAAGCTGGGGGGTTATTTTTTTGTCATTAACCCAAAAAATGCAATTGCAATAGACATACCTACGTTATAAAGCCCATCAAGGCTTTTCCTCACTTCTTATCAGAACGACCATTGTTGGTGCGGT